>Ga0315284_10000018_pt1 | contig 288625 bp, 315 predicted proteins | sample YL17G09_16_MG_FD_203696 | JGI IMG/M metagenome (GOLD analysis project Ga0315284, IMG submission 203696) | Sediment microbial communities from Yellowstone Lake, YNP, Wyoming, USA - YL17G09_16 | ecosystem: Environmental > Aquatic > Freshwater > Lake > Sediment | place: USA: Wyoming | collected... | reverse complement strand
TAAATCGTAGCAGAAGCCTAAAATACTTCTATTTTTATATATTTATTAATTTTTCAAAGAGCACTTTAGACTTTTTAAAGTCCACTTTTATTTCTTAAATAGTCCACTTTTAATTTTTAGCTAACAGTTGAATTGTAGTTGTTAAATATCGCTTGACACAAAAATGATGAATTGGTAATATTTCAGCTATACTATAGGTGAACAGTATAATAGTACAACAGGGTTAGTAATCAGTATGCTTTTATCGTTGTTATCGATTTTAAATATAGTTGAGTCATATGAAATATTTTGCTTGCGTAATGTATATTCAATAATTAATAACACCTGTGAAAAGTAGATATGATAGAAAAAAGATCTCCAAGTGCTTACAGTTCAGTAAGAGCAAAATATAATTTGTTTTTAAGAGCATCACAAAAATTAGGGCCCATTTTCCTTGTGTTATTCTACTCTCTTTTTGTCTTTTTAATTAAACCAAGGTTTTTGAGTATCCCGAATTTAGCAAATGTTGCTCAACAAATAGTGCCTATAGGCTTAATTGCGCTCGGGCAGACGTTTGTATTGATATCCGGTGGCATTGATTTATCGACCGGTAGCATAATCGCTTTATCCTCAGTAACAATGGGAGTGGTGTTTGGGTTAACAAATAATATCTGGTTAGCAATTTTAGCAGCAATAACAATTAGTCTATGTATCGGAGTGTTAAATTCTTTTCTGATAGCCAAGGTTAAATTACCTGCAATGATAGTAACATTATCAACAATGTCTATTTCTATGGGTCTTGTTTTGATTGTAATGGGCGTAATGAAATATGTATTTTTCATATCGCACCCATTTCTTTATCTGTTTGGTGGTGAAAGAATTTTTAACATCCCATATTCGTTTATCTTGCTGATCTTTGTTTTTTTGCTTGGATATCTTGTCTATAACCACACCAAGCTGGGAATTCACACCAGAGCCTCTGGAAGTAATGAATTAAGCGCAAGATTAGCGGGAATTAGTATTGATAGAAATATGATAGCAATATACATGCTTTCCAGTTTGCTTGCAGGACTGGGCGGAGTGATCATTACTTGCAGGATGGCAATTGTGCAGCCCATCATTGGGGCATCAATGACTATGTTGCTAGAGTCGATTGCAGCAGTAATAATTGGAGGGACAAGTCTATTGGGCGGTAGAGGTACAATTCAAGGAACTTTTATTGGAGTGATCCTGATAGGTCTGATCAGCAATTCCCTGAATGTTTTAAACATCAACCCGAATTTACAAGATGTTTTTAGAGGAACAGTGCTTATATTTATTTTGTTTTTTGATCGAATTGTTAATAGGGAAGCTTAAACAGAAAGGGGGTGATTAATTGTGAAAAGAATCAAAATAATGATGCCTATTGTGGTCTCAGCTGCATTAATAGCTTCTGTTGTCGTTGGTTTGTTTGGATGTGCTCCTGCTCCAGCTACGACAGCAGGGGAAACAACTCCGGCTGTAGAGACAAAAGCAGCAGAGGTAACAACTACTGCGCCAGCAAAAAAACCAGTAATAGGATTCGTTATGCTTACACTCACTCATCCGTATCACGTTGAGCAGATGGAGAGTGGGAAAAAAGCTGGAGAAGCTTATGGAGTGGATGAAATATGGCTGAGCTCGGAAGTAAATATGGAGAAAAACCTTGCTAATATCGAAGCATTAATTCAGCAAAAGGTTGATGCAATAGTTTGTGATCCTGTGGACGTTAAGGGTATACTTCCTGCCATAGACAAGTGCAAAGAAGCAGGTATTCCATTTATAACCTCATATGGGAAACTTGAACATGAATGGGCTTATAACACCCCATGCGCTGATCGTGACAACATGTATGGACTGACGCAAATAATGGCAGCTTACCTGAACTACGATGGTGGAGTTTGTAAACTTGTTGGGCTGCCGGGGCAATACTGCGCTGAGCAGAGGAAACAAGGTTTTGATGAAGCAGTGGCTGATATTCAGAAGGAACATCCCAATTTCAAAGTTCTTTCAGAACAACCTACAGATTGGGATCCAGTAAAGGCTGAAAAGATACTCGAGGACTGGATTGTTGCTTATCCGAAAATTGATGGCATCATTACTTCAAGTGACGGGCTGCTCTATGCTGCGGTGGATATGGTTAAAAGAGCTGGTAGAGAAAATGAGATAAATCTGTTTGGTCACGATGGCGATAAAAAAGCGCTTGAACTAGTGCGAGATGGACAATTTAAGGCCGATGTCTTGCTTGGTGCAACGAGGCTGGAATGGTTCATCGTAAGGTACGTTTCGGACATACTTACTGGCAAGAATCCTCCGCGTGCTGTTGAAATGCCAACTTATTTTGTAATGACAGATGAAACAGCGGAGAAATGTTATGCTAATGGATTAAGCAAAGACTACTCTTACATTACTCCAGAAAAAGCAATTGAATGGGCAACACAAGGCAATTTAGAGTTCGGGCCTGACAAAGAGGTAACATACAAAGAAGCGGAATTTTAACAGAAAAGCTGGGCTGTCCCCTTAAAAGGACAGCCCTATAAAAAAAATTATAATTGTTGCTAGTGTAAAAAGCATAGGCATGAGCCTAATGAATTAGATGTTTGTGGGAAAAATTAATTGAAGTGAAAATTAGGGAATTTTTTTACAAAAAATTTAGATACGTTATTTTAGTAGGATTTATACTCTTTATCGCTTTTGGGATGGTCTTTATAAATAGCGCATTCTTTAGATTCAGTAATCTTATGAATCTTGTGCAGCAGATCTCAGTTTTATCGATAGTCGCAATAGGAATGACATTTGTAATAATTTCAAAGGGCATAGACCTGTCTGTTGGATCAAATCTTGCCTTTGCAGGTGCATTAGGGGTATACGTTGTGAACTTGACCGGCAATGCCTTCCTTGGAATGTTGGTTTCTCTAATAGCTGGCGCCTCCATTGGATTGCTAAATGGGTTAATGATTGGCAGATTTAAGATCAGTCCTTTTATGGCTACACTTGCGACTATGGTATTGGCTAGGGGTTTAACGATTTGGATTACAGATGCTGATTCAGTTTGGGTAAAAAACAAACTTTTTCTTTGGCTTGGTCAGGCTTACATAGGTCGTGTCCCAGCAGTTTTGTTTCCTGTTGTTGTAAGCCTTTATTTAGGAAATCTCTTTTTGAAGAATATGGTCTTTGGCAGAAATACTTTTGCTATCGGCGGAAATATCATGGCTGCGAGGGCTGCAGGAGTCAAGCCGGCAAGGCAAATTGTGTATACATTTATGCTTTGTGGAGCAATTGTTGGTTTGGCATCTGTTATTGCTGTTGGAAGGATGAGCTCAGCACAGCCTTGGGCAGGACAAGGTCTTGAGTTTGAAGTTATTACAGCTGTTGTGCTAGGCGGCACAAGTCTAAGGGGTGGCGAAGGCAGTATGATGGGTACACTATTTGGAGCTATCTTGATTGGAGTTTTAGGGAATAGCCTTGCTCTTTTGAATATTCCTGCATGGTATTTAAATATAATAAGAGGAGTTGTGCTTATTGTAGCTGTTTTATTGGATAGAGCAGGTCTTTTGACTTTACAGGCCCGAGCAAAGGTAAGATAGAGGGAAAAGAGAGGCACCATTAAAATAGAAAAATTTTATAGGACCAAGTAATGGATAGTAAACTAAATAAATCAGTAAGAACAATTGAAATGCGCGGAATCTCCAAGTCTTTTCCTGGAGTTCAGGCTTTGGACAGAGTTGATTTTAGCATCCAGAGCGGTAGAGTGCATGCACTAGTTGGGGAAAATGGTGCGGGGAAAACCACCCTTATGAATATATTAGGTGGAGTATTAAAACCAGATATAGGGGTTATTTCCCTGGACAGTAAAGATATTGAAATTATTTCTCCGCATAGGGCACAAGAAATTGGAATTAGTTTCATTCATCAGGAACTTTCCTTGGTTCCAGATCTTAACGTGAGCCAAAACATTTTCTTAGGAAGGGAAGTTTCGGGCCGACTTAGGGGCTTCTTGAAGTCAGATTTTATGGAAAAGAGATCTAAAGAGATTCTAGCGCGTTTAGGCTTGGATCTTGATGTGAGGAGGTTAATAAAGGATCTCAATGCAGGTGAACAACAGTTAGTTGAAATAGCAAAGGCTCTAAACTCTGAGGCATGGGTAATAATTATGGATGAACCAACGTCTGCCTTGACAGAAGCTGAAAAGAACCAATTATTCGAAATTATCAGACAACTTAAGCACCAGGGTATTGCTGTCGTGTACATTACACACCGTATGCCTGAGATTTTTGAAATAACGGATGAGGTAACGATTCTTCGTGATGGTAAACATATGGCTACATTTATTATTGAGAACACTAATGAAAGAGATGTCATAAAGATGATGATAGGACGCGATGTCGGTAGCTTCTTTTTCCGAGGGAGAGCAAATGTTGGGGAAACCGTATTAGAAGTTAGAAACTTAACTAGGAAGAGTTTATTTAAAGACGTAAGTTTTGAGGTAAGTGAAGGAGAAGTACTAGGTCTTTATGGTCTTAGGGGATCAGGGAGGACGGAGGTCGCTCGGGGTATATTTGGGTTGGATAGATATGATAGCGGTGAAATACTTTTTAGCGGAAGAGAATTGAACGTGAAAAACCCTTTGGAAGCAATAGATACTGGCATTGGATTTGTTTCTGAGGACCGACATAAGGAAGGCTTGATTGAGTTAATGTCTGTGAAAGAGAATCTATGTCAGCCTTCACTGCCATGGATCAATAGGTTTGGTTGGATAGAGAAAAAAAGAGAGAATGATATTACGAAAGAATATGTGTCTTCCTTAGACATAAAAGTAACATCCTTTGAACAGGTCATTAATACATTAAGTGGAGGTAATCAACAGAAGGTCTCTTTGGGGAAATGGCTTGCGAGGAATCCCAAACTTTTAATTTTAGATGAACCAACAAAGGGAATTGATGTTGGAGCTAAGGCAGAGATTTATAGGATAATTGAGAGCCTAGTAGAAGAAAAGATTGCTATATTGATGATATCTTCCGAATTGCCAGAAATTATTGGCATATCTGATAGAGTTTTGGTTTTTCACAAAGGTGAAGTAGTTGCACACTATCGCCATGACGAAATCAGCGAGGAAAAGCTTTTGCTAAGTGCATCAGGTGTTAACTCTATTGGAGAAAAAGAAGAAATAGAGCTCGAGACGAAGGGTTAAACCAATATATCCTGTTTATATTGAGGAAAGGTTAATAAATGAAGATTACTGAGATTAATTCCTTCATCGTGCATTCAATTAGGGATAATTGGGTTATTCTAAAGATGCATACAGATGAAGGAATTACGGGAGTAGGCGAAAGCTCGGTAGAAGGCAGAGAATCCACGGTAAGCGAAGCTATTACAGAACTAAAAAGATATTTGATAGGAAAAAATCCATTTGATATAGAAAAAAACTGGTACAAGATTTTCCGTGATGGTTATTGGGGAGCTGGTGCTATCCTAACGGGAGCTTTAAGTGCAGTAGATGGTGCTATGTGGGATATAAAGGGCAAGGCACTTAATGTTCCGGTATATCAACTTTTGGGTGGTAAATTCAGAGACAGAATTAGATTATATGCAAATAGGTGGTTTTTTGGAGCGAATAGTCCTGATGAACTTGCAAAAAAAGCAGAAGAAACAGTTATGAAAGGTTATACTGCTTTGAAATGGGATCCGTTTGGGAAAGCTGAGTGGAGTATAACTAAATCTCAATTAAAGGATGCATTAGAAAGCATTAAAGCTGTAAAGAACGCTGTGGGTGATGAAGTTGATATATTGATCGAAGGTCATGGCCGTTTCAATATTTTTACCTCCATAAAAATTGCAAGGGAATTAGAAGAGTTCGAACCAATGTTTTTTGAAGAACCTGTTATGCCTGAAAATGTAGATGCACTTGCAGAGGTAAGAGAAAAATCACCAGTACCCATTGCTGCGGGAGAGAGGTTTTATACAAAGCATGATTTTAGACTTGCGATCGAAAGAAGAGCAGTGGACATAGTTCAACCGGATTTGAGGGTTGCTGGTGGTATTACTGAATGCAAAAAAATATCCGCTATTGCTGAAGCATATTTTTTGCCAGTTGCACCGCATAATATTCATGGACCTGTAGGAACCTATATGACATTACATTTAATGGCTTCAATTCCCAATGCACTTATTCTTGAATATACAGTTGAGGATGTCCCATGGAAAACAGAAGTTTTTGATTTTTCATTAAAGATTAAGGACGGATATGCATACATACCTGATGAAGCAGGGTTGGGTATAGATTTTGATGAGAAGACCATAGAGAAGTATCCGTTTAAGCCGATGTCATTGATATATGAAATGTTTGAATGAATATACCTTGATATCAAGGGGGTGATTTTAATTCAAGATGTCGAATTTTTTAAAATTATCGTTTGACTGTGATTCAAAGGGACCATACCCGCCCGGGGTTCCCACCCCAATAATTGGAATATTTACATCACTTGATGCAGGAGATATCGCAAATCAGTATGTAATTACTCTGTGTAATCATACCGGTACACACGTGGATGCACCTGCTCATGTAGTAAAAGAAGGAGCAGGAATATGTGATTTTGATATCAATGAGTTCATTTATAATTCTCCCTTTTGCCTGTTTCTTGAATTAAATGATATGGAATTAATATATTCAAAACATATTGAGAAGTATGAGCAGGCGATATCAAAAAGCGATCTTTTATTAGTCATTACAGGATATTGCAGATACAGGGAAGTAGAGCCCGAACGCTATTGCATTAAAGGACCAGGTTTTTCGGTAGAAGCAGCAAAATATATTATTAATAAGTTCCCAAATTTAAAGGCTTTGGGATTAGATACTGTATCATTAGCCGCGATTGAACATCTCGATGAGGGTATGGAAGCTCATAAAATTTTGTTAGGTGGGGCAGATCGACACTTTCTTGTTTACGAAGCAATGAATTTGGAGCATGTCGAAAAAGGTTTAAAGCAGGTAATAGCTTTACCATTCTTTGTAAAGGGTTTTGATAGTGCTCCCTGTACGATAATTGGAATTGTAGAGTAAGGGATTGTTTTTTGGTCTTTCAGGTTTTTTCATGGGATTTAGGAGGGTAGGTTGATTGCAGATAATTATGGCCATACGTCGATAAAGAAGATGTTCGATCTGGCAGATGTGTACGGTGTTGGTTTGGATGAGGAGAGGCTATCCAGGAAAAAAATAAGGATAGCTATTGTTGGTTGCGGTGGAGTTGCACAATCAAAGCATATCCCAGCCATAAATCGTCTTAAAACAATCTGGGAGCCAATTGAGCTTGTTGCAATTTCAGTTCGTACAAAAGCACAGGGTGAAAAAATATCAAACATCTACAGTTGTAAGTGGTATTCAGATTATAAAGAAATGATCAAGAATGAAGAGATTGATGGAGTTATCATATCTTCACCAGATGCATTGCATTACGAGCATGCAATGACTTGCCTGGAATCTAATTTGAATATCTTATTGGAGAAACCTTTTACTCTTTCGCTGGCAGAGGGAATTGAGTTGTGCAAGCATGCTGATGACAAAGGGTTAGTGTTAATGACAGTTTCCAATAAACGATATTCGCCACCCTATTGGAGGGCTAAGAAGATCGTTGAGGATGGACCTGTAAACAATCCAGCACTTTTTTGCGGAAAATTTAATTTGGGATATAAATACGTCAACCTGTTGGAGGATGGGACAATCCATGTGCTGGATCTGACAAGATATTTTATGGGAGATGTTTCTGCTGTGAACGCGGTTGGAATAAATAAATACAGGAAATCAAAATACCCCGCTGATAATATAATAATCACTTTTGCTTTTAAATCAGGATCTATAGGCGCGGTATATACTTCTTCAACTGCTTTGAGCCTGAAGCCATGGGAAAGAATTGAGATATATGGGGACGGTGCCTGGCTTGCTGTTGAGGATCAGTATGAACTAATGCTTTTTGATAGTGAAGAAGGACCGGCAAAGAGCTGGAAACCGGTGATTCCAAATACTCTGATATTCGACGAAGAGTTTGGTGGCTTTATGGGTCTTATAGAGAATTTCGCCCAGTCAATTCGTGGTTTAGAGAAGCCAGTTGTGACAGGTTGGGATGGCTACAAGGCGTGTGAGCTCGCAGTAGCTGCGCATTTATCGCTGAAGTTAAATGAAACTGTAAGGCTGCCAGTTGATCCCAATATAGTTGATAATGAGATCAAGAATTGGTTATCTTAATTGATGTAAAAGTCAGCCTTTCTCTTCCTGAAATTCAAAAGCTTATTTGACGCATTATATTAATCTCTTAAAGTGTAATACAAGCAAAAGGGGTGATAAAAATCTTGAGTTCAATTTTCAAAGGTCTGATCCAGGTAGGAATGGTAGTTACTGATTTGCAAAGATCTATGTCTAAATATATTGAATATGGTATGGGGCCAATATATGTTTTGAAATTCCATTCTAAAAATGTGTCTGACATGTATATCAACAGGAAGAGAAAAAATTATTCTATGAATGTAGGGATAATTGCTATTGGAGATATTAGATTTGAACTTATTGAACCAATAGACGAATCAATATATTCAGAATATCATGAAGTATATGGGGAGGGGATAATACATCATCTAAAGCTTGGTGTGCATAATTACCAAAAGATTTTGGAATATTTTTCCAATAATGGGATTAAAGAAATTCAATCAGGCCATCAATTAGGAGATAAGGGTGAAAATGTATATACATATTTAGATTCACGTTCTACATTAGGGTTTATAGCTGAAATAGTAAAGGTATCTCCTGATTTTATAAAACCACAGCCTGACTACTGGTATCCAGAAGACAATAGTGACATTCCAGAACCTGTATTTAAGAGATTAACCAATATTGGCATAGTTGTGAGGGATCTTTCGAAAAAGATAGAACAATATGAAAATTTATATGGTTTAAGATGCGAATGCGTAAAACAATTTAATTTTGACAACATAGCTGACATGTATGTTTATGACAGAAGAAAAGACTACTCTGCAAGTATTGCCTTCTTTAATCTGGAGAATGTTCAAATTAAACTTATAGAAGCTCACGACGACTCAATATTTTCCCAGTTTTATGATAGATTCGGAGAAGGTATAGTGCATCATCTGGGGATGGAGGTTGATAATTATCAGAAAACCCTGGGGCAACTTAAATCCAAAGGAATAATGGTTATTCAATCAGGGAAGTATCTTGATAAGTTAAGTTATTCTTACTTGCAGACAAGTGATGACCTTAATTTCATTACAGAGATTATTGAATTAAATGCATCTGTTAATAATCAGGATGAATTTAAATTCCTTCCATAAAATTGCCAGGATGTTCATGGTGGCTCTTTTAATATTCGAGTAATTTTAATAAGTTTTTAGTTAAATTCTTAAATTCAACATGCCCAGTGACATCCCTGTTTCTGGGTCGTGGCAGGTCTACCATTATTTCACCCTTTATTTTACCAGGGCGATTGGTCATTACATATATCCGGTCGGATAGATAGGCAGCCTCCTCGACGTCATGGGTGACAAATAAAATCGTTTTTTTGAACTTATCCCAGACTTTGAGCAGCCAGTCCTGGAGTTCGCGGCGAGTGATCGCATCCAGGGCCCCAAACGGTTCATCGAGCAGCATTACCTCCCTGCCAAGCAGGTATGTCCTCAGCAGGGCGGCGCGCTGCTTCATCCCGCCTGATAGTAAAGCGGGATAGGCATTCTCAAAGCTTTCTAGCCCAAATGTCGGTAGAAGTTCTTGCGCTGTCTCAATGTTCTTTTTACGATCATTTACCGAAAGCTCAAGCCCAAGGATTACGTTATATATCACCTTTCTCCAGGGCAGGAGCAGATCTTTTTGAAGCATGTAACCAACCATGCCAGTCTTGCCTGATATTTCCGTGCCGTTCAGATATATATTGCCTCGATCGGGTACTTGAAGCCCGCATATGACGTTGAAAAGCGTGCTTTTCCCGCAACCGCTGGGCCCAATTACCGAGACGAATTCCTCCTCGTATGCGTGGATATTGATGTCATCCAGTGCCTTTATGAAGAGGCTGCCGAGCAAATAAGATTTTTGCAGGCCGACGACCTCGATTTTTACTTTCCTGTCACGGCAAGAATTCATTTGTAAATGCCTTCTCAGCATCTATGGTTTTTGGTAGTAGGTCGCGCTCGGACATCCAGCTTGGATAGTTCTGCCATACCTCAAGCTTCTGCTCACCCCATCTCGGTGCATCTGATTTATATTCTTTAGCCAGCCACTGTTGGCTTTTTCTGACCAATTCTGTGTTTATTTCAGGCACATTTTTTATCAGGATTTCTGCTGCCTCCTGTGGATTGGAGATCGCATATTCATAGCCCATTGACGTCGCCTTCATGAATCTTCTTATTAAATCGGGCTTTTCTTTAATCTCTTTTTCGCTTGTTATGATCACAGGGGTGTAGTAGTCCGGCAGGTAATCAAACCACTGGTTAAGCATCACTATATTGAGCGGCATTCCTCTTATATCTGCCTCTAATCCAGTCCACCCGTAAAAAATCCATGCAAAATCAACATCCTTTTGTGTCACAACAAAAAAGTCCGCTGAGCCCACATCAACAAACTCAACCATGTTTACATCAGCACCATCAGCAGCCATCAGGACGGATAGAACCTCGTGCTCGGTGGGCGAGCCAAAGGATCCATATTTTTTTCCTTCAAAATCTTTTGGCCTGGTTATGTTTTTCTCCTTTGGTGAGGCAAATCCAGATGTATTGTGTTGTATTATTGCTGCTATTGATACAACAGGAACATCTACTGATCGTGAGTGCGTGACCTCCTCTTCATAGCTTATACCGAAGTCAGCCTGTCCGGCTGCAACCACCTGTACAGGAAGTGCACCCTCTGCTGGTTCAATTATTTCAAGGTCGATACCCTGATCCTTGTACCATCCCTTATCCCTTGCTACGTAAATTCCAGTGTGGTTTGTATTGGGTGTCCAATCTAATATCAGGGTTGCATTTTGTAGAGTCTTCTTGGGCTGGCAGCCGATGTTAAATGCTGGCAAAAGAGCAATAAGCAAAAATCCGATTATTGATGTAAGCAATACTCTTTTTTTCATCTTTTCACCTCCCTTTGGCCTCTCTCCATATGATTTCCTGCCTGGATGCGTAATACCAGGGAAGGGAAGTTCGTTCAATGATTTCCACAAATAAAAACATTAAAATGCTGAGCAGTGATGTTATTAGTATTGCTGCAAATACTCTATCAGTAAAAAACGAGTGAGCTGAGCGAATCATGAAAATTCCAAGCCCCTTGCTTGCCCCAACCCATTCCCCAATTATTGCAGCTATGACGCTATAAGTAATTGCCACCTTTAATCCGGAAAAGAACGATGGCAGGGAGCCGGGAAGCCTGATCTTTGAGAATATCTGAAATCTAGAGGCTCCCATTGATTTCAGCAAGAGAATCAGGTCGGGATCTGCAGAGCGCAAGCCATCGGCCATATTTACGGTGATTGGGAAGAAGCAGATTAACGCAACAACGATTATTTTTGGCATGATACCGTATCCAAACCAGATTATTAAAAGTGGAGCGATAGCTATAATTGGTATGGTTTGTGATGCTACCAGAAGAGGGTAGAGTGCTTTCTTAATGACTTCGGAGAAGTCAACCAGCACTGCAAACCCAACCCCAAAAATCAGGGATGCGAGAAGTCCAAGTCCGGTCTCGATTATTGTTTGCCGCATATGCGGTCCTATTATGCTTGCGGTTCCAATGAGCGCCAGAACTATATCATAGGGCGATGGCAGCAACCATTTGGGAATGCTAAAGATCATCACTGCACCCTGCCAGAGGACGATAATTGCAAGTATTAAGAGTGCTGGTGGGATTATTCTTCTCATTGTTTGCTGAAGTGGAATACGAGTATGGTTCCTGACCTGATTTTTAAGAAGGCAGTATCCTCAAGCATGACGTTGCTGATGCCTCTGGATGCCCCAAATTGGAGGGTATTGGCTGGAGGTATGAACTTCAAACCTGTGATGCTCTCGAAATGGACCTCGTTACTTAAAGGCAGAAGCGAGACTACGTCACCAGCTTTGCCCTTGATCTCTCCGTAGCGGTTCAGGCAGAATATCTCTGTCTGGCTTGATAAGATTTTTGCACGAATATTTCTTTTTAATAGGTCGGACAGAAGGATTATGTTGGCTATAAAATGGTCCGGCCTTCCGCCAAGCGCCCCAAATATTAATATTTCGTTTGCTCCTTTCTCTTCTGCATAATTAACCGCAAGCTCAAGGTCGGTATAGTCCTTTTCTGTTAAGTGCTCGATTATCTCTGTGCCCTTCTTCTTGAAGGTGTTTGTTATATCTTTTGATATTGAGTCCAGGTCGCCGACGATTGCAGCAGGTGTGATCTCTATATCCTTTGCGATCCTGGTTCCGCCGTTTGCACAGACTATAAGGTCAGAAGATTTTATCAGGTCCAGAATTTTCCTTTCGCTCTTAAATTCGCTATTTGCAATTACTGCTGCTCGCATATTTACTTTCCTTTCTTCATAAAAAATAAAACCGTCTGCCAGTTTTGGAGACGGTTAAGACCTTTATTATCCCTACGCTGGCATTATCCAGATCAGGTTATGGAGTCGATAGCATTACGGCTATCCTCTCAGCCTGGCTAAACCAAGCTCCCCATTTTACGGTGTGTATTTTAGCATATAACTTGTGAAAAAATGAAAATTGTTTACAATATAATCATCATATTTTTATTATATTAATTGCACTCATAGGTATTTAATGACAGCTATATTATGGTATAACAGCATAATTGCTATTATGCTGTTTGTTATACTACTTAATTCTATTAAGAACCTCGATGAATTAAGACTGCTCTCATCTTATAAGTTAATTTCAAACTCAGAGAAGCCTTTTGTCTCCATTCTCGTACCCGCCAGAAACGAGGAGAGGAATATTGCGAGATGTATAAATAGTCTCATAGCACAGGATTATGGAAATTTTGATATCGTCGTCCTTAATGACAATTCCACTGATCGAACCGAGGAGATACTTGACGAGCTTGCCAGGACGGATAACAGTATTAAAGTAATAAAGGGCAAACCGCTGCCTCATGGGTGGGTGGGTAAAAATTTTGCATGTCACCAGTTGTCCAAAGCAGCAAAAGGTGAATATCTATTTTACGCTGATGCTGATACATGGCACAACAAGAGTACTCTGTCAAAAAGTGTTGCAGCCGCAATTGAGAGTAAGGCTGATTTAATAACCCTGTTGCCGACCGAAATAGTAGAAAGCCTGTCCGAGAGGATGATCGTCCCGTTCATGCATTTTGTTGTCATGTGTTTTTTCCCGATTAAGAAAATATTTCATAGTCAAAATCCGTTATTTTCATTTTCTGTTGGACAATATATGTTCTTTAAGCGGAGTGCTTATGATGCCATTGGGGGTCATGCTGCAATCCCTGGGGAGATAGTTGAGGATATTGTTATGGGCAAGCGAATTAAAAGATTTGGGCTCAAGCAGTTAATGCTTGACGGTGGAGAGATGGTTTATTGTCGAATGTATAATAGTTTAAAAGGGGTATGGCGAGGGTTTTCAAAGTCCCTCTTTGCAGCGTTCAAATTTAAGCTACCTCCGCTCGTTTTTGTAATAGTGACTGTTGATGCTCTTTTTTTAGCACCATTTTTATTTCTTGCCTGGGTTATCATTAATGGTAATTTCATTGGCATAAACATTTTTCTTCTAATTACACAGGTGCTGCTGATATTCATAATCAAGGCATTGATGTCGCATCGGTTTAAGTACAGCTATCTCGACGTCCTGATCCATCCGATTTCCATGTTCCACATTAACATGATAGCCATCTATTCAATTTTTTTACATGTAAAGGGGATAGGGGTTATCTGGAAGGGCAGGAGATATCAGACCGATAAGTCGGCAGAGCTTATTACAGAGGATCTGATCGGGAACGATTTGATAGAGAACGAGCAGCTTGTTGAAAGCGATGGGGATGCTTTTGATACTGAGGAGGTCATTTATTTCCCGGCAGAGCAAGTAAATAAGGGTTTTTAAGGATATTTTATGGAGATAATAATAACACTGGGACTCACTTTGGGTGCTTATCTTTTTGGTGGCATTCCATTCTGTTATATACTCGGAAAACTGTCTGCAGGTAAGGATGTAAGAGAAGTTGGGGACCATAATGTCGGAGCCTGGAACCTGCTTTTTAATGTCAACAAGGTTTCAGGCATCTTAGGCGCGATCCTGGATACTGGCAAGGGTGCCCTGGCTTATTATATCGGGCTCAGGTTTTCAGGGATTGACTTGACCGCTTACCTGTGTGTAGTGGCTGCAGTTGCTGGCCATAACTGGTCACCATTTATCAAATTCACTGGTGGTAAAGGGATCGCTACTACCCTGGGAGGATTTATTGCTGCCAACCATTTCACATCCCTTGTCTTTGGTGTTATCACTATACCCCTTTTGTTGATAACTAAGAGCATGATGATTGGTATACTGGGAGCCGTCGTGGGAACACTTGCCTTTTTAATTGCTTTAAACAGGGACATCAATACTATTATTTACGCTGTCCTGCTTTTGGCGGTAATGGCGCCGAAGTTTATAATTGAGTCCAGAGAGCTGAGAGCCAGGCAGGGTGGGAATGACAGACGTCCCGTAAAAGACCTGTTTTCTGCCAGACCACATTAAGGTTTATTCTATATGATATGAGGGATCCCAAAGAAAATATCAATCTTGTACTGGACATCCTTGAACAATATCATCCTGAGGCAAGGGTTTTGCTGGAATACAAGGATGCCTTTCAGCTTTTAATCGCTACCATCCTTGCTGCGCAGTGCACCGATGAGATGGTAAATAAGATAACCAGGGTGGTTTTTGAAAAATACAAAAGCCCCATGGATTTCGCAGAGCCAAACATATCGGAGCTCGAAGAGATTATAAGGCCAACCGGCTTTTTTAGAAATAAGGCAAGAAGCATAGTCTCCTGTTGTCAGGCTCTGCTCGTGAAATTTGGGGGTGAAGTCCCTGATAATATTGATGACCTCGTCTCTCTTCCCGGTGTTGGCAGAAAAACTGCCAATATAATTCTGGCAAACTGTTTTGGGAAGCAGACGATCGCGGTTGACACTCACGTTTTTCGGGTGAGTCAGCGAATAGGACTTGCTGCAGGTAAAGACCCGGATAAAATTGAGTTTGAGTTGAATGATATAATTCCGCGTGAGAGATGGTCACGCGCTACTCAACTGATCGGTTTTCACGGTAGGAAGATATGCCACGCGAAAAAACCGGAATGCATTAACTGTCCAATAAATGAATTTTGCAAGACCGGTCAGGAGATATTGGGCAGTGGTGATCTGATCAGCAAGAAATGAACTGCATTGGATACTGAATGATGAAATTCATCTTGATAAGGCATGGTGAGACTGCCTGGAATAAAGAGGAGAGGTTTAGAGGAAGAAAGAATATTCCGCTTAATGCTAGCGGGATCTTACAGGCGAAGCTGGCCGCGGATTTTCTGGGCAGATATAAGATCGATCTTATCTATTCAAGTCCGATGCAGAGGGCGCTGCAGACAGCAAACGAGATCAGGAGGGGCAGGGATATCGAGATAAACATTGATGAAGGTATTGCTGATATGGATTTTGGGCAGTGGGAGGGTATGAAGGTCAGCGAGGTAAAAAAAAAGTATCCTGAGCTATTCGCGATCTGGTTGTCCGCTCCTCATCAGTGTCAAATTCCAGGTGGAGAGAACTTCCAGATGGTATTGGAGAGGAGCCTGAAAACTGTTGATAGAATCATTGGACTCAGGGATGTTGAGACTGTCTTAATTGTTACTCATCGTGTTGTGACCATGTTATTGTTATGCCATTATCTTGGTCTTGATCTGGCCCGGTTTTGGGATATCAGACAGGATCCGACTTCTATAAATATAATTTCATTTAAAGATAAGGATAGATTTTGTATTGATCTGATTAATGAAACATGTCATCTATCAAATCTTGGGAATGCAGTTTAGATAGGAAACGTACGAGAAGTTATCCTCAAAGACTACCTTTGATATTGAGCCGTGTTTTATCTCAAAGGACCATATATATTCATTCTTAAGTCCCATCACCTCTGCGATTACCATCCTGATCGGCCCGCCGTGGCTGACGATTATGAATTCATCCTCTGGATTTTCTGCTGCAAGGCCTTTTACGGAGGCTAGTGCCCTGTTTCTTATTTCCAAGAGACTACCACCCTTAGGAAAACATGTTTCAAGCGGAGTTTCCCTTAACTGTTTGTAAAGCTCAGGATATCTTTCTTCTGCTTCGGTTGAAAGCATGCCTTCCCAGAGACCAAAATCGACTTCAGCAAGATCAGCGATTTCGATGACATCCAGGTCTGTTAAGCTCTTTTTGATCTCTGCAGCAGTCTGAACTGCCCTCTTCATAGGACTTGTATAGATCCTGGATATGTTTATAGGAAGAGATTTAATCTCCTTTCCGACGGCGTAAGCCTGTCTGATGCCAAGGTCAGTGAGCTCCAGGTCGGTTAGACCTATATATCGCTTGTCAATGTTAAGTCTTGTCTGTCCATGTCGGACGAGGTAAAGAGTTGCCATAATTCTTCCTGTTATGCCAGATTTAACCTGACCTTATCATAAACTCAATAGTCCTTTAAAAGTAATGAAGTTGCTGGCAATTACAACGAGCAGCAAGAAGATAACCGATGAGATTTCCCCGGTAGCACCAAGGACATCGCCGGTTATGCCGCTGATCTTTCTTTTTGACCATAAGAACATGAGAGTGGGTGAAAGCAGGCCTGAAAAAAGTACCAGGCTGAGTGGTCCAGTTAGAATGAGAAGGGCAGCTGTCATTAAACCTATGGACGCAGTCAGTTCACCCCATCCAACATATGAAATGAAGGTTTTGGCAAGTGACCCCTTTGTTAACTGCTTTTTACCAAGGACGGCTGCAAAGACCATCGATGTCCTCCCAAATGCTGGGGCAAGCATTATTGATTGCCATAACATTTCTTTTTTTATGCTCAAATAAAGGCCGTATTTTAATATCAGTAGGCATACCAGTGCAATTACCCCAAAAGCGCCGACATCGTTTCGTTTCATTATCTTCAGGATGCCATTCTTGCTTTCACCGGACCGAAAGCCATCGAAAGTATCCATTAAACCATCCAGATGAAATCCAAGGGTTATTATTATCTCGATTATTATCAGGAGAGCAGCAATGGCGAAGATTGGCAATATCAGATTAAGCAATATGTAGGACAGCGCAATAAAGGCTCCGATCAGCATGCCAACGAACGTGAAGAAATACATCGACTTGGCCTGGTCGCGTTTATTTTCTGGCATGACTTTGACTGGTACGATCGTGAGGAAGCCAAGTGCAATGGCGAGCCTTCTAAAAAAAGCCATTTTATTTCAACCTCATGGGTATGCCGGCGAAAACCATGTGGACCTCCCTGGAGTTCGCAGCGATCATCTGGTGAAACCTCCCCATCACATCCCGGAATACTCGTCCCAGTGGATAGGGAGGGACGAGCCCAAGTCCAACCTCATTTGAGATCAATATGAAGTCCGCGCGGCTTCTTTTTATGCTTGACAGGATCTGGGTTGCCTCTTCCATAACTGCTGATTCGGCTTGAGCCGCATCTCTGGCATCAGCTATCGCTTCATCCCATTGCCAGCGCTTAAGGATGTTAAAGGTAAGGTAGGTGAGGCAGTCTATGATGACCAGGTTTATGCCTGCGGGCAGATCGTTGATAGCGCCGGCGATATTGTCGCTCTTTTCTATCGTAAGCCACGATTTTGGCCGTGAGGACTTGTGAATTTTGATCCTTTCGATTATCTCTTCATCCGTCGGGGAGGCCGTAGCTATGTAAGCAACCTTGTTACTCTTTTTTTTTGCAAGGTTTACCGCAAATGAACTCTTCCCGCTGCGTGCCCCGCCCAGTATGAACGTTATTTCGCCCAATTAGCCTTCTTCATCAATCGTTCCTAGTAGATACTCCAGCTTCTCCGAATGTAGCCATTTCGGTAAGAATTTTAACACTGGCTTCAATTATACCAATTGCCAGTGCAGCGCCTGTTCCTTCACCCAGCCGCATGTCCAGGTCCAGTATCGGTTCGATGCCGATGAAGTCCAGCGCTTCCAGGTGGCCCTTTTCTGCGGAGTTGTGTGACATGAACATGTAGTCGGTAACGGCAGGGTTAAATTTGGTTGCGATCAGCGCTCCGGCCGTGGAGATGAATCCATCGACGACCACAGGGGTTCTGCTGCTTGCGGCAGCAAGTATTAAGCCGGCGATTCCGCCTATCTCAAACCCTCCAACTTTTGCAAGTAAATCCAGGGGATCGTCAGGATCTGGCCTATTGATCTCCAGCGCCTTTTTTATGACGTCAATCTTCAGCTTAAGTCGCGAATCATCTATCCCCGTACCGCGGCCTGCTATGATGGATGGTTCCTCGCCGGTTACGGCGCAGATGATCGCAGCGCTTGCCGTGGTATTTGCAATGCCCATATCGCCAGTGCCAACGATATCAACCCCGTGCTTATGCAGCTCTTCGGTAAACACATCGATGCCTGCCTCTATGGTCTTTTTTGCCTCTTCTCTGCTCATCGCAGGGCCTCTTGCGATGTTTTTTGTGCCGTAAGCGATCTTTTTAATTATAAGGTTGGCTGCGGGCTCGAAGTCCACAGCAACACCCATATCCACGACCATGACCTTTGCACCGACATGTCGCGCCAGCACGTTTATACCTGCACCGCCGGCAATAAAGTTATTTACCATCTGCTGCGTGACCTCAGATGGGAAGGCGCTCACGCCTTCGGCTGCAACCCCATGGTCTCCAGCCATGGTAAAAATTACCTTGTGCTCGGTTCTGGGAGTAATGGACTCCGTAATCGCAACCATCCTTCTTGCAAACTCCTCAAGTCTTCCGAGACTTCCCTGAGGTTTAGTAAGGTTATCAAGTCTAACCTGAGCTTTATTAAGGAGCACTCTATCAACCTTTTTGATTTTTGTAACAGTACTTTGGATTTTATCCATCAGCTGTTTTTTTACTTAAAAATTTCTGGATGAATTGCCCTTGCAAGATCCATTAGTCCTATGACTACACGTGGTCCAGGTCTTATGACCAGATCGTCCTCTACTATGAATACTTTTTTCTCGATTACTGCATTTATTCCCGAGAGCCGGTCATCTTCTGTTATCGTCTCAGGAGTCGGGGCGAGCGTTTTTGGGGCTATTATTATATCTGGATTGATCTCTATTAAGCGCTCCATGCTGTACTCAGGCCAACCGGTTAGATTGTCAATTGAAGCTATATTGACCCCACCCGCGATTGTGATCATGTCGTGGATGAAAGTATCCACGCCTGCAGTCATAAGCGGTTCATTCCATACTTCGTAGAAGACCTTGGGTCTGTTCTCCTCAGTGATGCCAGCAACTTTAGATGAAACTGCCTCTATATCTGCTTGCATATCTTTAATTAGCTCTTCAGCTTCCTCCGTCCTTCCAGTGAGCATGCCTATTATTCTGATGTTATCAAGTGTCATATCCAGGGTAGTCGGGTTGGAAATATACACCTTTATCCCGTTTTTCTCAATTTGATCAAGTTTGTCTTTTGACAGATCTATGCCAAAAGCGATATCAGGATCAAGCGAAATGATCTTTTCCACATTAAGGTCAATCACGCCGCCAACCTGCTCTTTTTCCAAGACCTCTGGTGGATAGTTGTCATATGAAGATACTCCAACAATTCTCTCATCGAGTCCGAGTGCAAACAGTATCTCGGTGGTGCTTGGAGCAAATGAGACTATCCTCTGCGGCTCAGATTCTAGAGTAATTTCCCTTCCGTAATCGTCCTTAGCAGATACTGCTGACTGTCCTGCCTTCTGTACGGCAGCGGATTCAGTCCTGGCACAGGCAACTATTGATATCAAAAAAATCGCAAAAGTAATGATCAGTATTGTTCTCATTGTTTTCATTCTATCTCCTTCCCTGTCAGCTTTTCGAATATTTCATTTCTGATTGTCCTAATAAATTTTTAGTCCCACCTCCTTCCCTGGAGAACGGGGCTTTTTTGCAAATAAAAAATAGCTCCTTTCTCCTTCGGAAAGTGCTTTTTAAGCAAGATTTGGCAGGTCTCCTGACTCGCGGTTTCACGCCGCTTCCCCTTCCCGGAAACTTCCAGTGGACTGGAGCGGCAACCCGCATACAGTGGCGGGACCGTGCTGGCATCTCACCAGCTTCCCTATTATGCGTTTCGCACCAAATCTTCAGTTTTAAATTTGGCGGAAGTATATATCAGCAAAATAAGCAGGTCAATAGATGCCAGAGGTCTTGCGAAGATGATCCTATTACATCATTAAAAAATGTAATCCAAATTATCTATTGTTGCAACGAAGTAATTTCAGGTACTTTTTTGATGAGTCAATTCAAATATGTTGACAAACAATATTTATAATAATATCATTCTAAACAGGGTGTGGGGAAATTGTTGGAAATCTGGCCAGTGTTGAGTTTACGGGAATTTTTTCTCTTTACCCTCTTACTATACTTATCTTGTCTTTTACGAAACGTAGTTAATGATGATTGCTATTAGCAGATTCAGGGATATAAAGGAGGTCTAGAAGCTTATTAAATTAGTTCGATCAAATTAAGGAGGTGAATTAGGTGAGAAAAGAAGTCAAGTTAGTTCTGAGCGTATTAATGTTGGTTGCAGCACTTTCATTTGTGGTAGCGTCATGCGCACCTGGTGCAGCAGCAGAGAAGAAACCAGGTGAGGGATTGTATTTCAGGCTGGTCACTCATGGGGGAGATGACCCGTTCTGGGCTGTAGTGCAGAAAGGTATGCGAGATGCTGCTGCTGAATATGGATGTAAGGCTGACATCGACCTTGCGGGAGGAGATTTAGCAAAGCAGCAAAAGATGTTCGAGGAAGCAGTGGCATCAAAACCTGATGGCATAGCTCTCGTCATCAATGATGATACTGCATGGGACAAACCTGTTGCAGATGCGATTGCTGCAGGGATTCCGGTAATTGGCATGAACAATGATGATACTGAAGGCGCAAAAGGAAATGCGAGGTTGGGTTACGTTGGTCAGCTTGAAAGGCGTGCAGGGTACATGATAGCCAGCAGGCTATTTGAGGAAGGCAAAAAGAAGGGCATTGATATGGCAGGTGCTCATGTAGCTATGGCAGCGGAGGTTCCGGGGGCAAACTATGCGGTTGTGAGATCACAGGGCGTCAAGGACGCAATGGAAGAATATGGCATAACTTCCTTTGAGATGATAGATGCTGGAGGATTGGAGATGACCACAGTTGAGTCGCGCCAGACCTCATATCTTATCGCGAATCCTGAGACGACGTTTATGATGGGGGCTGGTGGCATTTGCACCGACAGGTTGACGAGTTCCTTGAAGGCAGCGGGGAAGAAGGCTGGCGAGGTAATTGCTGGTGGCTTTGACACCGCATCTGGCACGATTGCTGGGCTTAAAGAAGGATATGTAACCGCGACAATTGATCAGCAACAATACATGCAGGGATATTTTGCTGTTTACGTGCTAAGCCTGTATAAGAATTATGGACTTATGCCCAACATAGACACTGGAGGCTATCTCATTGATAACGCGGACAAGATTGGACTCATAGAGAAGCTTTCGCCAGAACATATCAGGTAGCGAGTATTAGTAAGCAGATTGGTTTTAAAAAGGGGGCAGTGATGGAATCTGCCCCCAAATTGTAATAGAATATGCTGAAATGTTTATGGAAGCAGGGGGGAAATGGAAGGGCTACGGTTTAAAAGTCTATCTTATCGTGGTCTTAATACTATAATAGCGTTTGTTATCTTAATATTGATTTTTGTGTTTTTTACTCCTAATCATCTTTTTGTTGATCCCAGGAATTTAGCTTCAATGGCAAAGCTCATACCTGATATTGGGCTTGTTGCCCTGGGAGTAGGAGTTTTGATGATCTGCGGAGAGTTTGACCTTTCAGTCGTCTCTATCCTTCCAATGTGTTCCTATATCTTCACATTGATGCTGATTGGCGGTGTAAGCCCGGTGATTGCGTTTTTGATCACACTCCCGGTGGGTGCAACTCTTGGTCTTATCAATGGGTTGATCACAGTTAAAACGGGAATGTCGTCGTTTATCACTACTCTGGGTACCATGATGTTCTGGCGCGGTGTGGTTTTTGCCTGGTCGCACATGGCACCAATAAGCATTCAGAATTATGTACCTGTTGGGTCATTTCTCAATAATCTTCTTACTGAGACAATAGGATTTATGCCCATACAAGCGATCTGGCTTATATTTTTTACTCTGGTTCTTGGTCTCATACTTCATTTTCATAAATTTGGTAACTGGATATATGCCACTGGTAGCAATAAGGAGGCTGCCAGGGCAATGGGTGTGAACACTGGGATGGTGAAAACCATCTGCTTTATGATAGTCGGGACGCTGTGCGCTTTTGCTGCTGTCATGCAGTCAGTTCGACTTGGATCATTTGCCGCTACACAGGGGATAGGATTTGAATTAAAGGCAATAGCTGCGGCCGTAGTAGGTGGAACTTCTTTGAGAGGTGGAGTTGGCAACATAGTTGGCATTTTCTTGGGAGCACTTACTATACAGATTTTGGAAAATGGCTTGATACTGATGAGAGTTCCTGTGTTCGGGGTGAGTACTTTCATCGGTGCGGCTGTAATTATATTTGTGATGCTAAATAGTTTCTTTGAGAGGCGGATGGTATAACTTATTTTAAATAATATCATTTTCTTTGCAGTCTTAATTAATAAGAGGTGTTAATGAAATGCAATTAGCTGAGCCAAGTTACGTACCCGAGAATCTGGTCAGGATGTCGGGGATCCACAAATGGTTTGGGAAAGTTCATGCTTTGAGGGGAGTTGATTTTGAAGTAAATCGAGCTGAGACGGTTGGGCTTGTTGGCGACAATGGTGCCGGTAAGTCGACATTAATTAAAGTATTATCAGGATACCATAAAGCTGATAAAGGACAGATATTTTTCGAGGGTACTGAGGTTCAGTTATCTTCACCAAAAGATGCAAGAGCGCTTGGAATAGAAACTGTCTATCAGGAGCAGGCATTAGCCCCGGATTTGAGCATATCAAGAAACATTTTTATGGGGAGGGAACCTGTGACTGCGATGGGATTTCTTAATCGGAAGGTTATGGATGAAGAAAGCATGGAAGCATTGCAGAGTATAGGGTTGAGCCTGCGATCACCAGGCTTACCTATAAATACACTTTCGGGTGGACAAAGACAGGGAGTCGCAATAGCACGCGCACTCCACTTTGAAGCCAAATTGGTAATTCTTGATGAACCGACAATGGCGCTTTCAGTAAAAGAGGTTCGGGAAGTGCTTCAATTTATTTGTCAGCTAAAAAATAAAGGCATTTCTGTTATATTCATAACCCATAACCTCTATCACGTATTCTCTATTGCGGATAGGATTGTGGTGTTAGCCCATGGACAAAAATTGGCAGATGTGAAAAAGGAAGATACCTCAGTGGATAATCTGGCAAATCTCATAGTGAAAGAAACGATGGGGTAACGAAATTGTCAGTGGGAGGTTGTTTAAAATAAAAGAGAAGATTGCAGGAGTTTTTTCTACCTTTCGATCCATGGGGATACTTGTGGTCTTTATTGTATTGGTTGCGATTGTTGCAATTTTTTCTCATGATCATAATTTTATTCGTGCGGACAATATTCAGATTCTCCTTTCCATAGGCTCTGAGTTCAGCATTGTCGTGCTTGGGGTTGGCCTGTTGATGATTAGTGGAGAATTTGACCTTTCGATTGGTTCGACTCTAGCGCTTTGTTCTTTTATTTTTGTGGTGCTTTTCAAGGCAGGTGTGAACCCTTTTATTTCAGGTTTGGTTGCGCTCATTGGCGGAGCTGTTGCTGGGCTGATAAACGGATTAATCACGGTAAAGGGAAGAATTCCCTCGTTCATAACGACTCTCGGCACCATGATGCTTTTTAGGGGTTTGACTCTCATGATATCAGGAGGAGCAACTCGTCCAAGCGATACGAGCAGTTTCCTCTTGTTTACTTCGACTTTCGCGGGCAAGATAGGCAACTTCTTTCCCGTGCAGGCTATATGGTTTGTGCTATTTGCTGTAATACTTGGTCTAGTGCTCTACAGGCATAGATTTGGGAATTGGATATATGCAACTGGGGATAATAGAGAAGCAGCAAGGGCAATGGGCATCAACACCGATATGGTGAAGACCCTCTGCTTCATCATAGTGGGCGTCTTAGCCGCTTTTGTCGCGATAATGCAGATCGTTCGCGTTGGGACGTTTTCATCTCGAGCAGGTGATGGATGGGAGCTAAAAGCCGTCGCCGCGGCTGTTGTGGGTGGTACATCCCTTCGTGGTGGCATAGGAAGCATGACGGGTATCTTTCTTGGTGCGCTGATTATCACCGTAATAGAAAATGCACTGGTTCTGTTGAGGTTGCCTTATGAGTGGACATATATAGTGTTTGGGCTGGTGATAATATTTTCCGTGCTGTTAGATATATTTATGGAGAAAAGAAGGTTGAGGCTTGTATAGTCTGCCCTCAATGTTATGAATTCATATCAGCGGTTCTTTTCAGCAATAAGATTTGAGAATCAAGAAGTGCCCGTTGCTCCATTTTTAATGACGTTTGCTGCCAGGTTCCGTGGATGTACCTATCGGGAGTACTGCACAGATGGTCGAAAGTTAGCCCAGGCGCAGATCGATACCCAGAAGCATTTTCAGTTTGATTATGTGACGGTATCCTCTGATGCATACAGGGAGGCAAGTGCGTTTGGCGCTGAGGTTAATTTCCCTCTTGATGGTGTGCCCTATATAGATGGCGTGTTTTTAAAGGATTTGAAACACTACCGGAGTTTACGAAGGCTGGGTGTTGGCAAAGATGAAAGGTTAAAGGACAGGGTTCTTGCCGTAAAGATATTAAAGGACAGGTTTGTGTACTCAACTCCGGTTGTTGGATGGATAGAATCACCACTTGCTGAGGCCGGTGTTTTGAGAGGGCCGCTCAATCTAATGACCGATTTGGTTGATAGTGGGCCCGATCTGAAAAGGCTTCTTGAAATGTGTTCTGAGGTGGCGATTGATTTTGCATTAGCCCAGATTGAAGCGGGAGCGGATATTATTGGCATGGGTGAGGCCATAGCTTCGCTGATCTCTTCCGATCTTTACAGGGAATTTTCTCTCCCTTATGTTAAGAAAGTGGTCGTAGAGATAAAAAACCTGGGTGTCCCGGTGAAGTATCATACGTGTGGCAATACATCTCATCTTTTGAGTCTCTTTACGGAGAGCGGTGTTGATATTGTTATCATCGACTCTCCAGTTGAGCTTGAGTTTGCTAAAAAGGTTTTCAACGGAGATGTCTGCATAAAGGGCAATCTAAACCCTGTGGACGATCTGCTTAATGGCACGCCAGATGATATTTACTTTAGATCAATGGAGGCTATTAAAAAAGGTGGACCCAGAGGGTTTATCCTGAGCGGGGGTTGCGAAATCCCTGCCCTAACGCCACATGAGAATTTATTTTCAATGATAAGGGCTGCGAGGGAAGGATATGCGCTCAAGAGAGCGGTTAATTAGCACGTTAAATCACGAAGAGACAGATAATGTTGTGGTTGACCTTGGATCCACCCCGGTTTCGGGCATCGCTGCCAGCACCCTGGCCAGGTTAAGGCAGGCCCTTGGTTTTGAGGATGGGCCAGTTATAGTGCATGAGCCCTTTCAGATATTGGGACTTGTTGAGGATGACCTAAGAAGAGCTCTTGATATCGACATTGCCTCGATCATGCCCAATAGTACCTTTTTTGGGTACAGGAATGAAGGATTTAAACGCTGGACGCTTCAGGACGGCACCCCTGTTCTTGTTGGTGCCGGCTTTATCACAACTGTTGATGAGGAGGGGAACACCTATTTGCATCCAAAGAGCGACATAAACGCAAAGCCAAGCGCAAAGATGCCAAAGGGTGGCTATTACTTCGACAACATCGTGCGCCAGAAGCCAGTCGATGAAAGCTCTTTAAACGGCAGAGAGGATTTTAAAGATGATTTTTCTATATATTCAGATGAGGAGCTTAAGTATATTGAGGAGCACATAACCTATCTATATAACAACACTGACTATGGTCTGGTCGGCGATATATTTGTTGCAAGCCTGGGGGATGTGGCTTTCCTGCCCGGTCCGGATAATAAAGACCCAAAGGGAATCAGGGATATAGCCGACTGGCTGGTAGCGCACAAGCTTCATCCCAATTATATAAAGGAGGTATATGAGCTTCACACAGAGGTAGCCATCAAAAACCTTAAGCTATACAGGCAAGCGGTCGGGGATAAGATCCAGGTTATAGCGATTAGCGGTGCTGACTTTGGGACGCAGAGGGGAGAGTTCATATCGATTGATATGTACCGTGAGTTCTACAAACCTTTTCACAAGAAAGTCAACGACTGGGTTCACAAGAACACCTTATGGAAGACCTTTTATCATAGCTGTGGGTCAATAGTGAACCTGCTTGATGATTTCATAGATGCCGGGGTTGACATCATAAACCCCGTTCAGACAAGCGCATTCGGCATGGACCCGAAGTTTCTAAAGGATAAATATGGCGAAAGGCTCGTGTTCTGGGGTGGAGGAGTTGATACGCAGCGCACTCTTCCATTTGGAACCCCTGAGGAGGTAAGGAAAGAGGTTATTGAAAGGTTGGATATATTTACCAAAGGTGGAGGTTACGTATTTGCAACCATACATAATATACAGCCCAATACACCTGTTGATAACATATTGGCCATCTTTGATGCGATAAGGGAGTATAACGACTCATAAGGAGAGAGTCATGACATCACGTGAAAGGTTAAGGCTTGCCTTAGAGCATGGGGAACCTGACAGGGTACCGGTTGACAATAATGGGATAGTGTCAAACATACACGAGGTGGCATATAAAAACCTGATAGATTACCTTGGCTTTAAAGAGGAGATAGTCATTCTTGATCCAGTTCAGAGGATTGTCATGGCCAGTGAGGATGTTTTGAGAACTCTGATGGTTGATACCAGATATATATATCCCAATGCGCCTTCGTGGTGGAGGTATGAAGAGAGCGGCGATGGAACGTGGATTGATGAGTTTGGTGCTAAGTATAAACGAGTTGGTTTCTATGCCGACTGCGTGGATTCCCCTCTCAAGGGCAAGAGTTTAGAGGAAGTTAAGTCATATAAGTTACCAGACCCAACGCATGCTTCGCGATTTACAGGGCTAAAGGAGAAGGCAAAGTCTCTTTACGAGAGTACTGATTATGCCCTTGTTTCAGGTGCGATGATCTGTGTTGATTACCTGCGCTGGATGATAAGAGGGCTGGAGGATTCACTCATGGACTTATCGGCAAACCCCGATATCACGGACTACCTTCTCGACAGCATAGTGGATTGGATGACGGCGTTCGGTGGTGCTCTTTTGGAGGAGATAGGTGAGTACATCGAGTTCTTCTGGGTGGGGGATGACTGGGGGATGCAACAGGGCCCATTCTACAGTCCAGAGGCCTTCAGGAGGATTTTCAAGCAGAGGCTTGCAAAGTTAATAGAGCATCTGAAGACGAAGACAAAGGCAAAGTGCGCGTATCACTGTTGTGGGTCAGTGTACTGGGTTATTGAGGATATGATAGAGATAGGTGTTGACATTCTCCACCCTATTCAACCGAGTGCCAGCGGCAATGAGGATACGGCAAAGATAAAAAGGGAGTTTGGCGACAGGATATGTTTCCATGGGGGCACCAACAATCAAAGTCTGTTTCATGGCAACCTGATAGACCTACAGGTAGATACCCTCGAGAGGATAAAAGACCTTGCTCTGGGTGGTGGGTACATATTTTCGTCTGGCCATAATATCCAGGCTAACTGCCCCCCTGAAAATATCATTGGGCTTGTTGATGTCGCAAAGAGATTTGGCAAATACCCGATAGATTTCGAGATGATAGATAAGGAGATCGAAAGGTTAAGAGCCTTGAAAAGGTGAACGTGATAAGAGAGAGATTCGATGGTAATAACAAATGCAACCGGCATCTGGGATGTCTCCGATTACGGCAGCACCCCTAATTTCAATTCTGGCAGGCATGGCGAGTTAGAGATTGCAAGTAATGATAGAAAGGTACTGCGCAAGTTGGCTGAGAGGGTTGCCGCACTGGCCTCTCGTTCCTGCGAGAAGGAGAAAAGGGAACTTTGGCTAAGGCATAACACCCTTGAACCCACGCGTCCAGTTATCTTCTGTGATCCTGAAAACGGATGGAATGAGATAATCACCGAGGATGAACTGGAGTGCAGCAAAGGACTTGCCAGGCGCTGGGAGGTGGTGTTGCGCAAGGAGATATTCTGGGGCGAGTCCATGTGCGATGATAAGGTCATAGAACCATATTTTGATATAGGATACACATTTAGTGAAAGTGACTGGGGAGTCCAGGAGGTCATGCACGGCGGGAAGGGCGGCGGCTCATATGCCTGGGAGCCTGCCATAAAGGATATCTCTGATGTGGAAAGGCTTCACCATCCAGTAATCGAGGTGGATTATAAGACAACAAAGCAAACAATGGAGCTTGCAAAGGATGTTTTTGGCGATCTTTTGTCGGTGAGGCTGGTTGGAGTATGGTGGTGGAGCCTTGGCATGACGTTTAACCTTGCCCTGTTCAGGGGTATGGAGCAGGTGATGTTCGATATGGTCGATAACCCTGCTCTTGTGCACAGGCTTATGAGGATTTTAAGCGACGGTACTCTTTCGAAGCTCGATTTTCTTGAAGAAAATGGCTTGTTGAGTCTGAACACCGATAGATACGTTGGCTCAGGTGGCTTTGGGTATGTAGATGAGCTTCCGACTAAGGGCTTCGATGGACATGTGCGCACTCTGGATATGTGGGGATTTGCCGAAAGTCAGGAGACGCTTGGCATCTCACCGCAGATGTTCGCCGAATTTGTCTTTCAGTATCAGCTTCCAATACTAAAGCGCTTTGGGTTGAACTGCTACGGATGCTGCGAACCGCTTGAGTTACGCTGGGAGGTAGTGAGGCAGACGCCAAACCTTAGGAGGGTTTCGGTGTCAGCCTTCGCTGACCTTGAGAAGATGGCAGACTATCTGGCTGATGGCTATGTACTCTCTTACAAGCCCAGCCCTTCAGATTTAGCAGTGCCCGAGATGGATGAGGAATATGTGAGGAGGAAACTACGCAGGGCGCTGGAGGTGACCAAGGGTCGCAGGGTTGAGGTAATAATGAAGGATAACCATACAATTGGCAGAAATCCAAAGAACGTGATCAACTGGGTCAGGGTTGCAAGGGAGGAGTCAGATAGGCTGGCTCTTTAAATCAATTTCTTTCATCCAGGATTGCAAAGAATTTTATGTATATGAGCCTCTCCTTGAAGTTTATCCAGAAATCTGCAGAATCCCTCCTGCCTTCCTTGAAGGATGTCAGTATTTCCTCAACTTTCTCAAGGCTCTGCGGTGGGTGGCAGTTCTGCACTTTTCTTCCAATAACCGTTACCCGCTACCTGCAAGTGAAAAAGTTCTTGAAGCGGATTTAAGTATTTAAAAGGGGATCAGGTTCTGCTTATTAATTGTATTAAATTGTCGCGCGTTAGTAGGTTCGCTTCTTCTCCTATTTCTAGAAATGGTCTGATATCTGATACGACCCGCTGCCAATTTAGCTTTTGCAGATGGTCATTTATTATTTCTCGCCAGTTTTGCTCTGTCGGTTCCAAACCTTGCCAATCTGTTTGCCTTAGCGCATTTCTGAGCAATACAATGTTAGGAAGTGGCCAGGTTGGGTCGCTGAGATACCACAGAAGGTCGTAGATGTCTCTACCTTTCAGGTATGATCGTCCAAGGATGGCATGCAGTTTGCCCGCCAGCAGGGACGCATTGTCATGATGTTGAAGCTGTAGTGTGAAATGACGACGTATTATGGTGGTTGCTAATATAGCTCCGGCAGGTGGGTTAGTATCCACTTCGATTTTGACGGAAAATACTTCATTTGGATGAGATGATAAACCGATCTCATGAAGTAACCCAGGAAATCTTACAAATGCACTGTTTATAGTTTTTTTGTCACTTACCTTAAGCTCGACGTCATAGTCTTCTGCAAGGAACTCGGACTGGATTGCCCTTAAATAAGCACGGAAATCATACTGATTGCGCATTCGCTCTAAAGCGAAGTCTAAATCTTCTGAATAGCGGGGAATTGAGTACAGAAAACGCAGTGCTGTTCCACCGTGAAATGCAAGTGGGATCATTGCTCCAGAACGCTGTAGGCAACCAAGGATACGAGCTTGCAGATATTCTCGGGTGACATTTCTGCCTTGTACCGGGTTTTTGCTAGCTTTAATGATGTCAATTAGATGATCTTTCATAGTTTAGTGTAGTCCTTTGCTTCAGTTTCTGCCAGTTGCAAGATCAAGGTGGTAGCTCGCAATAATTTTTGTCGATTAGTTATTTGTGCCCACCGATTCAGTTTGCTCAGGCTCAAGCGGTCCAGGTTCTGAAGTCGAAGTTCCTTTAAATAGTCCAAGGAGTCACTACCTGGCTGCAAGTATATAAAGTCTAGTAGGGCTTTTTCAGGCGTCGCTACGAATGCCGATTGTCCCATACCTAACTCTGTTAATTTATAGCCATGCAGAAAATCGGTTTGCACATGGTGATATTCGTAAGTACCCAGAGGAGTTTTCCACCGGGCTGGACGCATTGTGGTGACACTAATAGTCACTTCCACATGTTCAGGAATAATACCGTAGTACGCCATAGCTGATTGACAGCTAACATATGAGGCACGTACCATGCAGTTAGCGACAAGAAAGGGATGCGGTTTGACCTTTTGGAATGGAGGCGCCAAGGTGTAAACACCACGTCGCAATTTATATAGCTTCCCCGCTTTTGTCCAACGCGACAATTGGCGGTGCACATCGTTCTTGTTTACATCTCCTGCTAAAAGAAGGCCTGCCTCAAAGATTGGCTCATCACCTACAATTTTAATTAGCTTTGCAAATTCCATATCAGTAAAATACCATAATTGGCAATTTATTGCAATGAAGGAGCGAGATAATGTTGCTGTCCTTCAAAATTTCAACCCAGTCGTTGATATCTAGTTTCTCAAGCGAGGTGGGGAAGAGTATGTTCTCCTCTTTAAAGATCATGCCCTCGACTTCTTCGATTAACAGGTTTATCTGTTTGCTTATATATTCGTCGATCTGCGCTTGATTGCTTAGTTCATCAACTTTTGATATAGAATCCTTCAGCAGATCTCTCTGGAAGGAAAATAACACATGCCGTTTCAGGTGCGAGCAATTGTAAGAGCGTAGGGATGACTAAAGCTATCGAAAATCTTAATACTGGAATACTTGCTGCAATAAAAAATCTTGACCCACAAAAACGAATTTTTTTTAGAAGTTCATGCCTTGGTTTTTGCGGGCAACAATACCGAAAAGGACGAAAAGATTTATAAACAAATTGGATTTAACAAAGTGGGCTTATGATAGCCCGCTCTCTAAGGATAAAATCGGCTCCTTGGCTAAGACAGTATGCAGAACAGCTGAGATGAGAGATAGGGTTAGCATTAAGATATTAGAAGAAGAAGCACAAGAGGCAGTAATTTCAGTAACTGCTGTTGCAAAAAGACTTGGTTGTAAAATTTAGCCTTGGGTTTCATTGATGTTGAATTTATGAGCCCAGGTCCACCAGGGATGCGAGACATTTAAATCTTAGGCAAAAATTTTTGCGATGCATTACAATTATACCCTGTTTAGTGAGATGAATTATTTCGATGAAATAACCAGATTAAAAGAGAGACAGGACGCAGTTATCCTGGCTCACAACTATCAGGTTGGAGAGGTACAGGATATTGCTGATTTTGTTGGGGATTCGCTTGAGTTGAGTATAATCGCATCGAAGGTCGAAGCAAGGCGAATTATATTTTGTGGTGTGCATTTTATGGCCGAGACAGCCTCAATACTAGCTAGCGATAAGGAGGTTTACCTTCCTGTACTAACAGCAGGGTGCCCTATGGCAAATATGATTACCCCCCAGGCCCTGGGAGAAAAGAAAAAAGAGCTTCCTGATGCAGCGGTGGTGTGCTATGTGAACAGTTCAGCTGAGGTGAAATCGCTCAGCGACATATGCTGCACGTCTTCAAATGCTGTTAATGTTGTTAACTCTATTGACAGGGATAAAGAGATATTGTTTATTCCTGATATGTATCTTGGTGATTACATCAGAAAGAAGAGCGGCAGGGACATGTTGTTATGGAACGGTTACTGCCCGACGCATGCAAGGATTCTACCCGAAGATATAATAAAACAGAAAGAAATACACGTGGGGGCGAAAGTTGTGGTGCACCCAGAATGCAGGCCTTCTGTCATTGAGCTTGCTGATGCAGCAAGAAGCACAAGCGGGATACTTGAATATTGTCGTGAAACTGACAGTAGGGAATTCATAATTGGGACCGAGGTGGGAATTTTACACAGGCTGAAGAAAGAAAATCCCCAGAAGGAGTTTTACCCTGCATCTATACATGCGGTTTGTCCCAACATGAAAAAAACAACCCTGGCAGATGTTTACAACATCCTTGTTAGCTTAAATAACAGGATTACGGTGCCGGATGAGATAGCCGTTAAGGCTCGAAACGCAGTAGAATTGATGGTTAATATAATACCTACAAAAGATTGAGCGAAAGTTGAATAGCACTTATCTTAATTCTGACAGATTTTTAATGAATCCCAAAGATTTTAATGATGTCGGTGAGGTGTCGCCTCTGATAATAATTGGTAGCGGCATTGCAGGATTGTGGGTTTCATATAAGGTTTCGCGTAAATTCCCGGTTACGATCATCACAAAAGGGAAAGTCTCAGATTCAACCACCTGGCATGCTCAGGGGGGCATTGCCGCTGCGATACAGAAACCGGACGATCCGGAAAAGCACTTCAAGGACACTTTAAGCGTCGGCCAGGGCTTGTGTGACGAAAAAGCTGTGCGGATGCTAGTGGAAATGGCACCGCAAATCATATCAGAGCTTCAGAACGTTGGTGTTAATTTTGACAAAAAGGACGGTGTTATTAACCTGACTACGGAAGGGGGGCATTCTTATCCACGCGTGGTGCATGCAAAGGGGGATTCAACGGGTGCGGAGATTGAGAACAGCCTGGTTGCGCTGACCAGAAGTGTTACTGGTATAAATATACTGCAGGATCATTTTGCGGTTGATATTGTTCTTGATGCTGGCGGTGCAGTACACGGAGTGACCGTTCTTGATGAGGTCAGCAGCGGATTAAAGTATTTAAGGGCGAAATCGATACTGATTGCGACGGGTGGGATAGGACAATTATATGAGTTCAATACCAACCCTGCTGTTTCGACTGGAGATGGCATGGCAATTGCATACCGGGCTGGCGCTGAGGTTTCTGATATGGAGTTTGAACAGTTTCACCCCACGGTTTTCATCACTAAAAAGGGTGAGCCGTTTCTAATAACGGAAGCGCTGCGAGGTGAGGGAGCTTATCTGCTCGACCCAGATGGCAGGAGGTTCATGAAGAGTGTCCATCCGCTAAATGAGCTTGCTCCCAGGGATGTCGTCGTCAAAAAGATGGTAAGCGTCATGCGTGAAAAGGATTGCGATAAATTATATCTTGATGCGCGGCATATTCCAGAGAGCAAACTTCTTGAACAATTTCCGACGATTGTCTCAATGCTTAAGGAGAACGGAATTGATATTCGCAGTGACCTTATTCCAGTATCGCCGGCCATGCACTATATGATTGGAGGGATTAAGACGGTTGTCAGCGGAGCAACTTCGGTAAGAGGGTTATTTTCGTGCGGTGAGTCTGCCGACACCTGGGTTCATGGGGCTAACAGGCTGGCCAGCAATTCTTTACTGGAGGGAATGGTGTTTGGTAATATCGTCTCGGAGTCCATCATTAAATATATCTCGGCATCATCTAATGCTGCTAAAAAGCCTGACCTCAGTGGCTCTGTTTCACAGCGGGATTCGGTAGGTGATGGTTCTGATATGTCTGAATTCAAGAGTATGATGTCAAAGCATGCAGGGATCGTCCGCAACAGGGTAGGTCTGGATATACTGCTTAAGTACATACTGAACTCGGGAATTGAGCGAAGGTCTGGAATCTCGCGGCAAGTGTTGGAAGCGCACAACATGGCACTGTTCGGGCGTCTGATAGCCTATAGCGCGATTTTAAGGGAAGAGAGCAGGGGAGTTCATCTAAGAGAAGATTTTCCGGATAAAAATAACCTGAAATGGAAGAGACATATTTCTTTTAAAGGCGGAGAGGTTAAGCTTTCAGAATTCGTATAGGGTTTTTGCAGAATGTTGAATAAGGAAGAAGTCATAAAACTTAAAGAGCTTGTCGTGGTTGCGCTCAAGGAGGACCTAGGGCAGGGCTTTGACTTTACAACCTGGCTTACCGTACCGGCAAATTTGACTGGCGAGGGTGACTTCCTGGCAAAGAGCGATCTGGTACTATGTGGGACCCAGGCTGCAAAAGAGGTATTTCACGATATTGATGATGGTATTTTATTCAAGGAATATTTCAGCGATGGAGATTTCATCAAGGCTGGGCATGTAATAGCAAAGGTTAGCGGTTTGGCTTCTTCAATATTAACTGGTGAACGAACTGCGCTCAATTTTTTGAATCATCTGTCAGGCATATCGACCCTCACAAGAAGGTTTGTGGATGCCGTTGAGGGCACAGGTGCGAAGATCGTCGATACCCGTAAGACCTTACCAGGATTGCGCTGGCTTGAGAAATATGCAGTCAGGTGCGGAGGCGGGTGTAATCACAGGTTTGGACTATTTGACGGTATTTTGATTAAGGATAATCACATAGTTGCCGCAGGAGGAATAGCTAGAGCGTTACAGGGCGCCATAAAAGGGGCACCGCATTTACTGAAAATAGAGGTGGAGGTTTCCAGTCTTGATGAGTTGAAGCAGGCCCTTGCCGCTGGCGCTGATGTGATAATGCTGGATAACATGACCCTGGAGGAAATGAAAGAGGCAGTTAAAATGTCCGCTGGCAGGTGCATCATTGAGGCATCAGGCAATGTCACGCTGGAGCGAGTCAGGGATATAGCATTATGTGGAGTTGATGTCATTTCAACCAGCCAGATTACGATGTCTGCCAGGTCAAGCGATATATCTCTGGAGTTGAAACTGGACAGGTCGCGAACTTAAGCCATCACTGATTTCATGTTCGGAGTAGGGTGTTTGAGATCATGAAGAATGAGAGATCATCAGGGTTCATAGTGTTCAGACAGGAGGATGAAAAGAGGTTATATCTTCTCCTGCATTACGAAGCTGGTCACTGGGATTTCGCAAAGGGCAATATAGAGGATGGCGAGGATGAGGTTGAAGCTGCAACCCGTGAGCTCGGGGAGGAGACTGGAATAACCGATATCAAGATAGTTGACAAGTTCAGGGAAAAGATCGGCTATTTTTACAAAAGAGACGGCGTCTTGATTCGTAAGGAGGTCATATTTTTTGCCGGCATCACTAATGAAAGTGAAGTGAAGCTTTCGTTTGAGCATATCGGATATATGTGGGCTGACTATGACGAGGCAATGAAAGTTCTGACATACAAATCGGCAAAAAATGTCCTTGCGCTGGCAGAGGAATACATAAAAAAAATAGCTTGAAATATCAGGGTGTAGTGTACTGCTGTGAATCCTGTGCCCTGGAAGATTCGTGCGAGTGCGACTGCCAGTAGCTATTTCCAGGTTTCATTTTCTACTGGTAAAGCGATGATTCCGATAAGGCCTGGCCCTACGTAAGCACCAATGACGGGAGTGACTTCTGTGACCATGCTCTCGAAACAGTTTATGCTTTTTTCAAGCCTTTTTTTGATGTCAAGGGCGATATCTTCACACAGCGCGTGGATGATTGCAATTCGAACAGGAACTTGATTCTTGAACAGGTCAATTACCTGTTTGCAGAGATAGTTAATTGAAGCCGCTCTCGATACTATTTTGGCCAGAAGCTTGACCTCACCATTTTGTATCGTCAGAATCGGTTTAATCTTAAGAGTTGAACCCAACAGGGCTTTTAAGGCAGGGACGCGTCCGCTCCTGTATAAATACTTGAGTACATCTACAGTTGCAAAAATTTTAATTTTTTCTTTTATTCTTTCAAGAAGCACCACTATTTCATCAATTTTTAAGCCCTTTTTTATCGCCTTCGCTACCTCCATGATGAGGAAACCCTCCGCTATTGAGGCTAAGCCGCTATCAAAAACTCTTATATCTTTTTTAGGGAAGAGTGTCCTGGCAATGCACGCGTTTTGGAAAACCGCTGTTAGTTTTGAGCTCAGGGTGATGGTTAGTATGGTTTCAAATTTATTGGCAATTTTTTGAAAAACCTGCTGGAAATCTCCTGGCGATGGGCTTGAAGTTGATGCAACCAGACCATTATCTTTGAGTTTATGATAGACATCGTTTGGAGTAATATCTATTCCATCTCTGTAAACCATATCGCCGAATTTTATATAAATCGGTACTATGTGAATATCAAATTTCGCGATGATTTCTTTTGGTAGATCACAAACACTATCGGCTACTAAACCAATTTTTTTCAATCTCACTCCTTTTAGGCGTTAATTTGCTAGCTTTTGTTTATCTATAAATCTTTTAAGGTCTCCCCTGAATCGGTATGTGCCCATCAAGGCAACTGCGATGTAAAAAATTAGCATTATTATTGAAAATTTATACGCTATGGATGTAATGGGCATCAGCCAGAACCCGATGACCGTACCAACCTGGCCGTCCTTTAAAATAAGAAGACCAGCGACAACCCCGATTAAGAACGGGATTATCAGGACTGGTTCTATTATAGACATGACTCCAAGCGTAGTCCCAACCCCTTTGCCACCCTTGAATTTGATGAATATGGACCAGTTATGTCCAACTAAAGCAAGAAACGAGGCCGACAAAGTTATATAGATATTGTGAAAAAGAACCTGTGATGCCCATGCTACCAGTATTCCCTTTAATACATCCAGGATTCCGCCAATGGAGCCTGCTATTTTACTCGCATTTCGAAATGCGTTCATGCCGCCGACGTTTTTGCTGCCGATCGTGGATATATCTTTTTTAGTGATTATCTTAACCCAGATGTAAACGTTTGGGATTGCCCCGATGAAGTAGGATGCTATCAAAAATGAAATAATTTTTACGTAAAACATGCTAAAAATATAACACTTCGAAATTTGCTACTGCAATACTTATTTGCCCAGTCTCCGAAATTTTACCAAGAATTTACCAGCATTTAACATCCCTGAAACAATTTGGTGCTTAAGTATATACACCTTTAGGGAGGGAGTTATATGATGGGCGATCGCGAATACGTCCTGGCTTATGCCAAGGAAAACAATGTTAAGTTTATCAGGCTCTGGTTCACTGACATACTCGGCTTTCTGAAAAGTTTTGCAATTACAGTTGAGGAGCTGGAGCAAGCTCTTTATGAGGGCATGGGGTTTGACGGCTCTTCGCTTTCGGGATATGCAGGTATTGAAGAGACCGATATGGTCGCGATGCCCGATCCTTCCACCCTTAAAATATTACCCTGGCGGCCCAAGGAGGGCGGCACCGTCGCAAGGATGTTCTGTGATGTGCAGGATCATGTTGGTATAAATTTCAAAGGTGACCCACGTTGGATATTGAAGAGCAATCTGGCAAAGGCCAAGGATAAGGGATACACCTACTATGTTGGGCCAGAACTGGAATTCTTCTACTTCAAAAGCCCCGAGGGTACTCCGCAGACACTGGACCGGGGAGGCTACCTCGATCTAACTCCGCTTGATGTGGCAAGCGATCTTCGTCGTGATACCGTTTTTTACCTTGAGGAGATGGGCATTGGAGTGGAGTATTCGCATCATGAGATATCGGCAAGCCAGCACGAGATAGGCCTTCGTTACACCGATGCGCTTACGATGGCGGATAATGCGATGACGTATAAGCTTGTGGTCAAGGAGGTTGCGCAGAAGTACGGGGTTTATGCTACTTTCATGCCGAAGCCGTTAACGGATTATAACGGAAGCGGGATGCATGTTCATCAGTCGCTTTTTAAGGGTGATAAAAATATCTTCTTTAACCTCAGGGGTAGCTATTATCTTTCCGATGAGGCTAAATTTTTTGTAGGTGGGCTGCTAAAATATGCTCCTGATTTCACGCTAATAACGAACCAGTGGGTGAATTCCTACAAGCGACTTGTGCCTGATTTTGGCGCGCCCATATTCATAACCTGGGCGCAGCGAAATCGATCTAATCTTGTGAGAATTCCGATCAGCAAACCCAACAAACCCTCTTCTGCCAGGATTGAGTTCCGCTCCCCTGATCCTGCATGCAACCCGTATCTTGTTTTCTCAGTGATGCTTGCTGCTGGGTTGAAGGGAATGGAAGAAAAGATCGAGCCGGGTGATCCATTTGAAGGGAACATACTTGACATGAATGAGATGGAGAAGCAGAGGATTACGATCAGGCGTTTGCCCGAAACATTGCTCGGTGCCATAAAACTTGCAGAGGAGAGCGAATTTTTAAGCGGGGTGCTTGGGGAATATGCTTTGGGGCAGATACTGGAGAACAAGAAGCGCGAATGGGCGAGGTACAGGAAATATGTGTCCGGTTATGAGATTGATAACTATCTGCCCGTTCTTTAAATAAATGGAGAGCATAATCAGGAAGATAAAAGATGGTTTCAAGACTGAATGTTTTAAAAGATGATAAGGATTATGGAGCATGTGGACTCGCCGCGATAATCAACGAAAATGGCGAACCTTTCAGCGGACGGATGATCGCTGATGCCATGTCGATCATGGATGAACGCACCAACGGGCTTGGTGGAGGTTTCGGCGTTTATGGCGTATTTCCCGAGCTTAAGGACTATTATGCCCTACACCTCTTCTTCGATGATGACACATGCAGACGGGAGGCCATGCAACTGTTTGAGGGGTTGTTTGAGATCGAACACATTGAACCTGTACCCATCAAACCAAATCGTCTGAAACAGACTGCTCCAGTCGTCTGGCGATATTTCGTCAAGCCAAACCTCAAGGAGATAAACGAGCGCGGCATATCTGAGGATGATTACATTGTGAACACCGTGATGAAGATCAACTCGGATGTCGCTGGAGCGTATGTGGTTTCAAGCGGTAAGAACTTAGCTGTGTTCAAGGGAAACGGATATCCATCTGAAGTGGCTGAATATTTCAGGATAGATGAGTACAGAGGATATTCCTGGTTGGGCCATGGAAGGTTTCCTACCAATACCCCTGGATGGTGGGGTGGAGCACATCCGTTTGCGCTGCTCAACTGGTCTGTGATTCACAACGGTGAAATTTCTTCCTACGGGATTAATAAAAGGTATCTGGAGATGTTCGGCTACAAATGTACCTTGCAGACCGACACAGAAGTGATGACATATCTATTTGACCTGCTCATCAGGCGTCATGGACTGAGCCTTGAGGATGTCTGTCTTGCTATCGCCCCGCCGTTCTGGAGTGATATAGACAGGATGGGGGAAGAAGAAAGTGAATTTCATCGCTCGATTCGCATCGTCTATGCGAGCGCACTTGCTAATGGGCCATTTGCAATCGTTTTAGGCGGAGAAGGATTCATCATGGGGCTGTCTGACAGAATCAAATTAAGGCCGCTTGTTGCAGCCAGGAAAGGTGATTTCTTCTACCTTGCCAGTGAGGAATCTGCTGTTCGTTATATCTCGCCTTATCTGGATGAGGTATGGATGCCGGATGCAGGGCAGCCCGTCTTTGGAAGGTTAAGGACAAAGGTCGGGATTTAGTTGGCAACCAATTTGAAAAGTTTTCAATTATCTAAATACAAGGTTGATCGGGATAGAGAAAAGTGCATAGACTGCAAGGTCTGTGTAAATCAGTGTGGCTTTGGCGTGCACAGCTTTGATGAGGATTTTGAACATGTTGTTTCAAACGATGAAAAATGTGCTGGCTGCAGCAGATGCGTTAGCTTTTGTCCTACGGGTGCGCTTGAAGTAAGGCGCAGGCAGGTGCTTGATGTTGGTAATGCAAACTGGACACCAGATGTCCTCCTGGATATATATAAACAGTCGGAGACCGGTGGGGTTCTGCTATCCAGCATGGGTTGTGATCTGGACTATCCCATCTATTGGGATAAGATTTTGCTTAACGCAAGCCAGGTCACGAATCCATCTATTGATCCGCTTCGTGAACCCATGGAGCTGCGGACATACCTCGGAAATAAGCCGGATTCGCTTGACATCGACTATTCAGGAGGAGACAAAAAGCTCAAGACTAAACTTTCCGTCCAACTTGAATTAAAGCTGCCCGTGCTCTTTTCTGCAATGTCTTTTGGGGCAATTAGTTTTAACGCCTGCTATTCGCTGGCAAGGGCAGCATGGGAATATGGCACTTTCTATAACACTGGTGAGGGTGGTCTGCATAAAAGTTTGTACAAGTACGGCAAGCGGACGATAGTGCAGGTCGCATCCGGACGTTTTGGTGTTGAGAAGGACTATCTGGATGCTGCTGCAGCAGTGGAGATAAAGATAGGTCAGGGGGCAAAGCCAGGGATAGGTGGGCATCTCCCGGGTGAAAAGGTCGATGAGGAGATCTCCCAGACCAGGATGATACCTGTTGGCAGTGACGCACTATCACCAGCCCCGCATCATGATGTTTATTCAATTGAGGATTTAAGGCAGCTTATTTACGCGATCAAGGAAGCAACAAATTATGAAAAACCAGTTATAGTGAAGATTGCGGCGGTTCATAATGTTGCAGCTATAGCATCTGGAATTGTCAGGGCTGGCGCTGATGTGATTGCCATCGACGGGTTCAGGGGATCAACTGGTGCGGCTCCAAAGAGGATAAGGGATAACGTCGGCATACCCATAGAGCTGGCACTGGCAGCAGTTGATGAGCGCCTGCGTCAGGATGGGATAAGAAGCCGAGCCTCGATAATTGCGGCGGGCGGCTTTAGAAATAGTGCCGACATTATCAAAGCAATTGCGCTTGGCGCGGATGCTATATATATAGGAACAGCGGCGCTTGTCGCCATGGGCTGCCATGTCTGCGGCAAGTGCTATACGGGGATATGCAACTGGGGCATTGCAACGCAGAACCCGTATCTGGTAAGGAGGTTGAATCCCGAAATAGCCAGCCTGCGGCTTGTCAATCTGTTAAAGGCATGGGAACACGAGATGAAGGAAATCCTCGGAGGAATGGGGATAAACGCGATAGAGAGCCTGCGCGGTAACCGACATCATTTAAGGGGAGTAGGCCTGAGTCAGGTTGAGCTCGATATTCTTGGGATAAGGATGGCAGGGCAGTGAGAAAAATTTATCCGAACGAAAAGTATTGTATGGGCTGCGGGATATGCCGAATACATTGTGCACTATCGGCTGCTGGTACCGATGACTTGCTGAAAGCCTACAGGCTGAATAAGCTTCCTGCATCGAGGATAAGGATTGATGAAAACCTGATAGATAAGAAACACCCACTTATGTTTGCGATCCAGTGCATACAATGTGAACAGCCTGAATGCGTAGAGTCCTGCCTTACCGGAGCAATTCACAAAGATCTGAAAACCGGTGTGGTCATTATAAATAAGGATAAGTGCATTGGCTGCTGGACATGCGTTCTGGCATGTCCTTACTCATGTATATTCCCGGACATCAGTGTGAGCAAAAGAGCTGTGAAATGTGAACTTTGTCTTGATAAGGAAAGTCCGCCATGTGTAGCAGGATGCCCGAACAATGCGCTCATAGTTGAGGATGAACGGGCTTGAAAATAGTAATTCTTGGTAACTCCGCAGCAGCAGTTGGGGCAATTGAGGAGATAAGAAGAAAGGGGAGTAGCGATGAAATTGAAATTTACTCCGCTGAACCGTATCTTGTTTATTCCAAGCCGATGCTGGCGCACGTGCTTTCCGGCGAATTTGGCATTCATAATATCGGTTATCGAGATGAGAATTTTTATAAGACATTTGATGTCAAGCTTAATTTGAGTCTGCCTGCTATTTCGCTTGATGTCTCAGGTAAAAAACTTCACTTTGTCAACGGTGCAAGCACCGATTACGACAGGTTGCTGATCTCAACAGGCGCTCATCCGCTGGATATGCAAATTCCAAACCTGAGCGCAGATAACAAGTTTTACCTAACCACTATTGGGGAGACGCTCGATATCGCTAAAGGGGCTGCTGACATTAGCGATGCTGTTGTGATTGGCGCTGGATTCATTGGATTAAATGTGGCAGAAGCCCTCGTAAGATTGGATAAAAAAGTTGTGGTAGTTGAGCTTGCGGATAGAATTCTTCCCTCCTCGCTCGACCACCGTGCATCTGAGATTTTGAGGGAAAAGCTTGAAGCTGAGGGCGTATCGTTCAGGCTTAGTAATAAAATAGTATCTGCTGATGAGGTTGATGGGAAATTGAGATCGGTCCTGCTTGAGGATGAGGAAGAGTTGCCCTGCGGGCTTATTGGCGTCTGCATTGGAGTTAAGCCGAACTGCGATTTTGCAAGAGTAGCCGGAATAATAGTAAATCGCGGGATAATCGTAAATGAGAGAATGCAGACCAGTGCTCCAGATGTATATGCCGCTGGTGATGTGGCTGAAGGTCCACACATCTTAATAGAAGAAAACAGGCTTGTTCCGAACTGGCCAAATGCGTATCGCCAGGGAAAGGTAGCTGGAGCAAACATGATCGGGAGCGATCTGATCTTTGATGGCGGTATTGAGATGAACTCCTATAATTTTGCAAATATTCCAATTAACTCAATCGGATTTACTGCGCAAGTCTACGACGGGGCTGAGGAGTATTTTACACTTGACTATAAAAAGGGAAATTACAGGAAGATCGTTGTGAAGGATGGAAAGCTGATCGGCGCTCTGGTGGTCGGCGATATTTCAAAGACGGGGATGATTGGCTGGCTAATAAAGACGAAAATCGATATTTCATCGTATATAAACGAGATATTGAATCTGGAGTATGGACTTTCATTCCTCCCGAAGGAGGTATTGAATGAGCGAATTATCAGATATTGAGTTAAATACCAGGGTGGTGATCGAAGCAGCAGGAAAGGGCTATCGACAGCTTAATTCCGAGATAAGAAGTTTGATAGCAAGTGGCGTTACTGAGGTAGATATCCATAGAGTCAATGGGCAGAGGTACATAGGCGCTGGTTTGCGCGGCGATATTATCCTGAGATTGCACGGTACTGCCGGCAACGATCTGGCTGCCTTCATGGATGGCCCGCACATTGAGGTCCACGGGAATTCCCAGGACGGCGCAGGAAATACTATGAACGAGGGGAAAATAGTAATCCATGGGTCTGCTGGCGATGTACTTGGTTATGCGATGCGCGGCGGTGAAATATACGTCAGGGATGATGTCGGTTACCGGGTTGGAATTCACATGAAATCCTACCAGGATAAAAATCCTGTAATCGTGATCGGTGGGACGGCCAAGGACTTTCTTGGCGAATATTTGGCAGGAGGGTTAATCATCCTGTTGAACCTAAAAGATAAGCTTGTTGGAAGATTCATAGGTAGCGGTATGCACGGCGGCAAAATATGTATAAGGGGAGAATCGAACCCCACCAAGATAAGCCCTGGAATCAAACATCAGGTTGCAGATGGAGAACAGGTAAATGAGATAAGCGGTTATATTAAGAATTTCTGCTCAATTTACGGTGTCGATTATTCCAGGATAATAAAGTCGAAGTTCTTGGTCCTGGAGCCATCAACAACACGCCCCTACGGCAAAATATACGTACATTAAATTCAAAAAAGTTCGGCTTCATCCCCCAAAAGTCTTTACAAGATCTCTTAATTTCAAGACAAACCATTTCTCTTTAAATAGTTTTTCAGCTGTCTGGCTTATTCTTTGTACCCTGCCATTTAAGGTTACAAAATCCTTAGTGAAGGTTATTGCGCTTCCCATATATAGCCTGCGCCAAGGATAGCGATCTTGTACATGACTATTCTACATGCACCTACTTAACTTCCCATGTTGAGATGAGATCTATCCCCTTCTCGGTGAAGTCCTTTATGATTATCTGGCCAAACCCCACGGGAGCATGTAGTTTAACGTTCTTTGCTATCTTCATGGCTTTAAAAAGGTTCTCCCTTTTAATTGGTTTGGTTGATCTAACAGGCACTCTTGACAGCTCGCCGTCATTTGCCCTGATGGTTGTTGTGAAGATCCTCCTGGGACAGGTAGCCTCGTTCATGGCATATGTTTTGCCCTTCTTGCATTGGTATCCTTCGATGTTGGAGAGCGTATCATCCGTGAAACTGACTTTTATCCTGCATGAAATAGGGCAGATTATGCAGGTGATATCCTTGTACATGTTAATCCTGGCCAGCATCTACTACTATTTCCTTGTAATTAAACAATTCTTCCTTCATTTTGATAAGGTCGATAATTAGCATCTCAGATGGAACAGCGACTTTCTTTTTTAATCTGTATATACATTTTCTATCTACATTGAATTCTATTCTTACGTTTATAAGTGGTTTTTCAACTCTTAGCGTTATGGAGCCTTGACTTTCCAGAGCCCTATGATCGCATATAACCTGTGGGACCACGGAACTTATGTTCTTACCTGGTTTGAATATTACCCTGCGCTTTGGGCTTTCCAGCATACCGGTAGAATAAAGGGCAGCGCCCATTCCGGCTATCTCTCCGCCATTTGATACCCAGTCAACGAGGTCATAAACCTGAACGACATTGCCGCAGGCAAAAATACCATCAATCTTGGTTTGCATGAAGTTATCGACAGAAGGACCGTTTGTTTTAGGGTCAATCTCAATGTTTAGACCGCGGATTAATTCGCATTCAGGAATCAAACCAAGGGAAAGCAGTAATGTGTCACATTTTATGTATTTATTAGTACCCCGCACAATTTCGTTTAGATCGTTAATCTCGGAAATTGTAACACCCCCTAACCTTTCTTTGCCGTGAATAAATGTAACAGTGTGATTTAGGTATAATGGGATTTTAAAGTCTTCAAGACACTGAACCACATTTCTTTTCAAACCACTTGGATAAGGAAGAATTTCAACAACTGCCTTTACCTTTATTCCTTCAAGTGAACATCTTCTAGCCATTATTAAGCCGATATCTCCTGAACCTAAAATTACGATTTCTTTACCTGGTAGGTAGCCAGATATATTAATTAATCTTTGCGCTGTGCCTGCAGTGAATATACCAGCTGGTCTGAAACCACTTATATCTGCATTACCACGCACCCGCTCTATGCATCCCATAGCTAAAATAATGGCTTTTGACTGGATCTCTATCATTCCAAGTTCAGTGTTTGTTAATGTTATATTTTTATCCACGTCAATTTCTAAAACCGTTGTGTCCAGAAGCAGGTCGATTTCCTCATTGTTTAACATCTGGATATATCTATGTGCATATTCTGGACCTGTTAATTCTTCGCCAAAATTTATCAGGCCAAAGCCGGGATGAATGCACTGCTGCAGGATTCCGCCCAAACGTTTGTCGCGTTCCACGAGTAAGATACTTTTTGCCTTGGACCTGCTAGCGCTTATTGCGGCAGCAAGCCCAGATGGACCTGCCCCAATTACCACGACATCATATATTTCTTTTAGCATTTACTTGGTCGATTCTCCCAAAATTAAAATTTAGATTACTCCACCTATTATTTTTGAATTACCGCCTCTCTTGGTAATGTCCTGTATCTTCACACCTGTTTCTCTTTTGATTATTTCTATGATCCTTGGCAAATCAAACCCTCCCTGACATCTACCCGCTCCTGCCCAGGTTCTAAACTTAATTGCATCTATTGTGGTGCAAGGTAGGGGAGAGTGGATCGCATTTACAATGTCTCCCTCAGTTACGTTCTCGCACCTGCAAATTATCCTTCCGTAACGCGGGTCCTTCTTAAAAACTTCCTCCTTTTCGCCTTCGCTCATGTCCTTGAAGAGTGGCTTGATCCTGTAATTGTTTACGGGATTGGCCTTCTTTTTTAGTTTGAAGAATTTATCTTCAATTATCTCCAGTACGTATTTTGATATTGCCGGTGCTGCTGTTAAGCCAGGTGATGCAATCCCTGCTACATTTATCAGGCCACCAACCCCATCAGGCTTCTCTATTAAAAAATCTTCGGTATTACCCATGGCTCTTATTCCAGCATAACTTGCAATATGGGAATGATGTTTTAGAAATGGGGCAACTTTAGTAGCGCTATCAAGGACCTCTTTCAAACCATCTCTCGTTGTTGAGGTATCAGACCTATCTGAGACGATTTTAAAGGTACCTCCCATAATTAGATTTCCCTTAATTGTTGGTAAAATCGCAACACCCTTACCGCCATTTATTGGTTTTTGGTATAAAGAACTTTTAATTAGCCCTTTAATATTTTTGTCGAAGACGTAATATTCACCTTTGTAGGGGGCAATTCTAAAGTAGTCCAACCCAGCCATTCGCATAATTTTGTCTGAGTCTACTCCAGCGCAGTTTATCACCAGTTTTGAAAAGAACTTGCCCTTTCTGCTTTTGACCCCAATTACATTATTTTTGTCATCTTTTATGAGACCCGTAACTTCAGCATCAAAATAGAACTTGCAGCTATTGACAATTGCAGACTCGGCAAGTGCTATTGTTAATAAAAAAACATCCACAATGCCAGCATCTTCAGCCCACAGTGCTGCGAAGACATTGCTTGACAGATTAGGCTCCTGTTTTAGAAGTTGAGCTTTATCAATGATCCTAACTCTTGGAGCTCCATTTAGTTTCGCTCTCTCCAATAGCTGTTCAAGGATAGTAATATCTGCTGGATCTGTAATAATTACCAGGCTTCCAATTCTCTTAAATGGTACTCCCAGCTGTGAACAAAAATCTGGAATCATTTTGTTTCCTTCAACGTTTAACTTTGCCTTCAGAGTGTTTGGTTTTGGGTTAAATCCGGCATGAATATGTCCACCGTTGGCTTTGCTTTGGCCAGAACAGACAAAGGATGTCTTTTCTAGCAGGCAAACTTTAAGATCGTAATAGCTTAGATCACGGGCAATTGCACATCCAGTTACTCCACCACCGATGATTATTATGTCGAAACCATTATTATCTAACCCCATTTTAGAAAATTTTAAATTTTTTATTCACACTCTTTTGCCCAATTCCTGGAAAATGAAATTGCCTTACTCCAGTTCCTGTAAAGTCTTCCCCTTAGATAATCTCCAATTTCTGGCAGATATTCATCAGGTGTCCTTTCGTCTTTTATTTCACCAGGGCTATCCCATATGCCAATTCCAATACCTGCTCCATACATGGAGCCAAGTGCGGTGAATTCTTTTAAGTCGTATTTTATAATCTTTATGCCCGTGATATCTGCCAGTATCTTGCAAAATAGCCTGTTTTGGGAAACACCACCATCAATCTTAATTTCCCTGAATTTTATTTTAGAGTCTCTTTCCATGGCCAAAAGCACATCTCGAGCACTGAAAGCCATTGATTCAAGAGCTGCCCTGATAATCTGCTTCTTTCCTGATGCTCGTGTTAACCCGATTATCAATCCTCTTGCATAAGGGTCCCAAAATGGAGCCCCTAAGCCAGTGAAGGCGGGCACAAGAAATAGATTATCCTGATAACTAACGTCTGAACCCTGGATTTCAATCTCATCATAGTTGTTTATAATTCCAAGCTCCTCTTTTAACCATTGAAGTATGCTGCCTGTGTTGTAAATAGAACCCTCAAGTGCAAAATAGACTTCATTATTATTTGATCCAAAGAATATCGTGGTTAGCAGATTGTTTTTACTAAATATTATTCTGCTGCCGGTATTCATCATCATGAAAGAACCTGTGCCGAAAGTGCACTTTATATCTCCATCACTAAAACATTTCTGTCCAAAGAGTGCGGCCTGCTGATCTCCGAGAACCGAGCATATTGGTATTTTTTGTTTAAAAACTGAATTATCATATGTATGGCCATATATTGAATTTCCAAAGCTTGGATGAGTTTCTGGCAAAATATTCGAAGGAATATCAAAAATGTCCAGTAACTCTTCATCCCAGGTTAGATTCATTATGTTGAATAACATTGTTCTTGAAGCATTGGAATAATCAGTAAGGTGCTGCCCGGTTAGATTGAAAATTATCCAGCTATCTACTGTCCCAAATAATAAATTTCCGGTTTTTGCTATACTGATTAGTGTTTTATCATTTTTTAATAACCACTCCAGCTTTGTAGCTGAAAAATATGGGTCTATTGTTAAACCTGTTTTCTGTTTGATTACATCTTCAAATCCACTGTTTTTCAAATCCGCACATCTATCTGAAGTTCGTCTATCCTGCCACACAATTAAATTAGAAAGTGGTTTACCGCTTTGCCTGTCCCAGATGAGCGTTGATTCTCTTTGATTAGAGATGCCCAGAGCCAATATGTGATCGGGGTTAATTCCAGAATATTTGATTGATCTATCGATTACGCTCTGAGTTACTTCCCATATTTCAACTGGGTCTTCTTCAACCCATCCTGATTGTGGATAAATCTGCTTTATTGCTTGAAATGACTCAGATAAAACTTCACCGGCTGAGTTGAATACAATAAATCTTATTGAAGTGGTACCGAGGTCTATAACACCAATATAATCTTCTTTTTTATCAGGTATCTTTGTATTTTTTATGGATAACATATCATTGCATTTTTATATTTGAGTATGTAACACAAAATCTTAGTAGTCATTGTTTTAATTTTACCTGACTTTTTTGTTAGTTTATATAAATAAAAAATGCACATTTTAGTTGTCTTCTCGATATAGAATTATGGGATCAATTGATAGACAATCTGAGGACTTGAAATGGTCACTGGATTTTTCTTCAACCCAATTCTTTAAATTTGAACTCCTATAATCAAAATTGGGATTCTTTTGCGAATTCTGAACCCCCAACTGGTAAGAGAACGTCGTCACTCTTGGTAAAATGAGCATTATTGATCGTAATTCTATTATCCTCTACAAACACTGGTTACAATTAACTCTTTTAGTGGTTCACGATTGGGTAGTATGATGACGGTTTGGACCTTTTCTCCATGTTTTCTTAATTGTGTACTGGTTCTGAGCAAGAGTGCTGCATAGCCTCTGAATAATTTGTGTTTTGGTGAGCTCATCCAAGATCTTTGACCTATCTTTTTTGGATGCTCTCCTGCACTGTTTTCTAAGAACATTGATGTATGCATACTTTTCCCTTAAGGTCATCCGTTCCCTCTTTTGGGAAGTAATATTGTGCCAGATTTTTATTTGAGGCAAATCGCGGGCTTGACATAAGGTTTATTTCCTATATAATAACCATATCATATGTTAAGCACTTATCATATGTTAATTTGAGATTTGAAGACTCTTACAGATTGAGAATTAATGGTTCTTCTCCATTTTTAGTGGGTAAGATCTATTAAAGCACATTGAAAACAGAAAGACATCTAATAGTCTCATCGAATCTAAAGAGTAAGCAAAATAATCTTTAGATATCACTTAAGGCAGATAGGTCAGCAGACTTAAGCAGATTTGCAACGTGAGCATGTCTAATTGGCATTGTGATATCTGATTTAGAGAGATTATAGCTTAAATGTGCACAGTACTCGTCATGAGTTTTAGGATGTGGTAACATTTAGTTGCACCCCCGTGTGGTCTAGGTATTTGGTTTTAGCAACTAAATTTTACCAAAACTATGTGGGGGTGAACTCTTTTATCTCCACAATAAAAATAGTCTTTTATCAGGTAAAAATAATTTTCGAGAGAACTGATTATGGAGAAAGGGGGTGAAAGATTATAATTTTTTCGCTAGTTTGGTAAAATTTTATTGAAAGGAGACAAATCTTGAAGAAAGTAATTGCTATTTTTCTTAGTATGGTGGTCTTGTTGACTTTTGGCTTGTTCACAAGCTGCAAGCCAACTGCTCCCAAAGCCGAAGAGACAACTGCTGCTACAGAAACTGCTGCTGCAACGGAGACATCCGCAGGAGAAACTACACCAGCCGAAAAGAAGTTCGAAGGTGTAACAATCAAGGCACTTTTAATAGGTGGGCCAGAGTACGAACCATGGTGGGCTAAGGTTACCGCTGATTTTGAGCAGAAGACCGGGATCAAGGTTAAGTACGACATGCTGATATTCGAGGAGTTGATGAAGAAGGAGATCACCCTCTCTGCCGCTAAGAGCAGCGAATACGACGTGTACAGCTCACATCATGCACAAATCGGAGCTTTCTTAACCAGTTTCGCGCGCTTGAATGATTATCTAGGTGACGATGTAAATGACTTCCCCAAGGAACAGATTGGACCAGGAATAACAAAAGAGGGAGATATTATAGCCGTACCGAAGCATACTGATGCGCGGGTAATGTACTATAGGACTGACCTATTTGATGCAGCTGGGGTTAAGCCGCCAACGACATGGGATGAGTTGATACAGGTAGCACAGAAGCTAAACAAACCACCCGATCAGTATGGCTTTGTAATTACCGGTCGCGGAGACCCGTTCTTAAGGCAGTATTCAGATTTCCTCTGGGAGTGGGGTGGAGATTTCATAGATAAGGATATGAAGCCCATCTTCAACAGCCCGGAGGGAATTGCAGCTCTTCAGTTCTATTCGGATATAATAAACAAGTACAAGATCGTACCGCCTGATGCAGCTGGATATGGGTGGGAGGAACCCTCTCGTTTGTTTGCTCAGGGCAAGATAGCCATGGTAAATGATTGGCCGGGCTTGCTTGGAATGTACAACGATCCAAAAACATCCCAGATCGTTGGCAAGTACTCTTTTGCGCCTCTTCCGGCAGGACCTAAAACTAACATCACTACCTCTGTTTCCCACATGCTGGCCATTAACAAATATTCCGAACAGAAAGATGCAGCGTGGGAGTTTATCAAGTACTTGATTTCAAAGGACGTCTTGATAGAAAACTACAAGTTCAACGGTCAGATCCCCACAAGGACATCTGCTCTGAAGGAGATAGTAGAAACCGCAGTGAGTCCTGAAAAAGAGCGCCTTGCATCATTATTGGCAGCTATTTCAACCGGTAAGACATGGCCTGTTTTTCCGGAGTGGAATGAAGTTGCCCCTGCTATTTGGAATGAGGGGCAGGCAGCTCTGACGCAGACAAAAACACCGGAGCAGGCACTGTCAGACTCAGAAACTGCTACCATAAAGATTCTGCAGCGTGCGGGATACATTAAGTAGAATAAAGTAGTAAGTAGTTCTTAGTTAATGAGACTTAGGCCAGGGAGGTGATTATGCCAACAGAACTTGTCAAGCAGATGGGGTTCGGGGATTTGAAGCCAGCTCGCCGTAAGCTTTCCTTCTTTGGAGAGCACTATGTTCCTTTCTGGTTAGTTCTACTTGCAGTTATTACTATAGCAGTAATCCTGATCTATCCGCTTATCTACTCGATTTATTTGAGTTTCATGGATATGAGTCTAGGCCGAGGCACTACTATTTTTGTCGGAATTCGGAACTATTCAGATATTCTATTTGACGATCCGATCTTTCGTAAGGTGTTAGGGAATAACATGGTTTTTATGATAATTTCGTTAACATCAGAATTCTTGTTGGGATTTGCGCTCGCTCTATTGCTAAACCGTCCTTTTAGAGGGCGGAGGTTTGTAAGAGTCCTATTCCTTCTTCCCATGCTTGCAGCCCCAGTTCTTGTTGGCACCAACTTTCGCTGGATTTTTAATTCACAGTTCGGTCTACTAAACGCTATACTGAGAGTATTTAACTTGCCAGGTGTAGCGTGGTTAGTAAAATCTCCCTGGCCTATGGCTTCAATAATAGTTGCCGAAGTCTGGCAATATACACCATTTACAACGTTGCTTCTATTAGCTGGCTTACAGTCCTTGCCGGATACGCCGTTTGAAGCAGCAAAAATCGATGGAGCATCCTGGTGGCAGCAATTTAGATATATAACTTTGCCATTACTTGTTCCCGTGATTTCAATTACTGCAATCCTCAGAATCGTAGATAAATTTCGCATATTTGATATAGTTTATGTTATGACGCTGGGTGGTCCAGCACGCACCACCGATCTGCTGCCAACTTATACCTATGAGGTAGCTTTTAGCCAGGTGCGCTTTGGCTATGCAGCAGCAATTTCATGGATAACATTAATGCTATCGCTGGTGTTTTTGATTCCATTCATTAAGGGAGCTCTTGCTCGTTCATTTGACTGAAGCAATTGTTGCTGTCTAAATCTTAAAATTGATATTTATGAAGAGAAGAATTTTAAATATATTTTATAGAATATTATTTTACGCCAGCACGTTTGGATTGTTATTTATAACACTGGGGCCAATTATATGGCTACTCTTAACCTCACTGAAACCAGAGACAGCGGTCTTTGCAACCCCACCCCAGTGGATTCCAAAAGATGTCACTTTATCTAATTATGCTGAGGCTTTTAAACAGTATTCGGTTGGACGCCTGTTTATAAACTCCATGGGCGTAAGCCTTTCCGTGGTTGTGTTGAATGTGCTGATCGGGACACCAGCTGGCTATGCGTTTGCCAGGTTCAGGTTTAAAGGAGACAATGCTTTTTTTATTGTTTTATTGCTAGTGCGCATGATTCCAATGATCTCGGTTCTCTTACCTCTCTTTATCATGTTTTCAACTTTGCATCTTCTAGATACTTGGCTTGCACTTATTTTGGTTCATACTGCTGCAAAGCTGCCTGTTACGATCTGGCTTATGAGGGGTTTCTTCCGTGAAATTCCACGGGAAATAGAAGAGTCCGCCAAGATTGATGGCTGCTCTGTGCTCCAAACATTAAGAAGGGTGGCATTTCCACTTGCTGCCCCCGGGGTTGGAGCTGCAGCTATCATGGCATTTATTTTCACTTGGAACGATCTACTTACTGCCACGATACTAACATCCACAATGGCTTCGCGCCCAATGACAGTTGGCCTGATGAACTTTATAATGCAGTTCCGTATTGCTTGGGGTCCTATGACTGCTGCTGGCACACTCATGCTCATTCCGGCGGTGGTATTCTGTTTGTGGGCAGAAAGGTATCTGATACGTGGGCTAACATTTGGTGCAGTGAAGGGATGACCCAATTAATCTGAAATACTATATAAAGGAGTGAAAATTAATTGAATTCATTAGAAAGAGTCTTTACTGCCCTGAGACGGGAAGAGGCAGACAGAGTTCCAATTCTAGAGTGGGAGATACATACAGATGTAATCAATGCAATCATGCCTGGTGCAACGCTTTTCGATTTTATTGAACAGATGGACATCGATGCGATCTGTGTAATGGAGGATGTTATTTATGAGGATGTGGAACCCGGCATAAAACGCGATCACTTTGGCATATTGCGCGATTTTCGGTCAATGTCAGGACTCTACTGGCCAGTTCCATTGCATGGAATAATTGAACGAGAGGAAGATCTTGATAATTATGTTCCGCCTGATCCGCACGACCCAAGACGGCTTTCATCGCTTCGTGACGCAGTAAAGCATTTCAAAGGCAAAAAGGCGATCATCTACATGACGCTTAGTTCTTTTCTCTACCCCTCGTTTTTAAGAGGAATGGTCAACCTGCTTTTAGATTACAAATTAAATCCTAATTTTGCTAAACGCCTCACCAATATGGTTGTCGATTATTTCGTGGAGCTGGAGAAGCTTGCCGTCAAAGCAGGGGCAGATATTCTTGCAGACGGTGATGACTATTGCGGCAAAAATGGACCCTTCATGTCGCCTGCTGACTTCAAGGAATTTGTGTTGCCGGGTTTGCAGAGAGTTGTAGATGTAGCCAGGGATCACAAAATGCCATTTATTAAACACATGGATGGCGACGTGTGGGCAATATTGGACATGGTGATAGAAACTGGAATAGACGCTATTAACCCTATTGAACCAGCAGCGGGTATGGACATTGGAGAGGTAAAGCGAATTTACGGAGACAAAGTGGCAATAGTTGGCAATATCGACTGTGCCACACTGTTGACGTTTGGTACGCCAGGGGATGTGCGGCAAGCAGTTAAAGAATGCATACATGTGGCAAGTCCCGGCGGAGGTCATATAATTTCTTCTAGCAACATGATTCATAGAGGGGTTAAACCTGAAAATTACGTTGCCATGTTGAAGGCAGCAAAGGAATTCGGGCGATACCCGATAAGAGTGTAAGTTAAACCGAATATGTTGAAAACAGAATGAAGGCAAAAATTTAATGATGATTTAATGATGAATGAAATAATAGCCTGTTTGGGTGAAGCCCTGATTGATATGTTTAACTCAAGGAGAGGTCAATCTTTGATTAATGCCACCAGCTTTAAACCAATTCCTGGTGGCGCGCCTGCCAATGTCGCAATAGGTCTTGCTAAACTTGGAATGAAGTCTGCCTTTATAGGTCGGCTTGGCAGGGATGATTTCGGGTTTAAGCTTGAGAGGGTACTCAAGCAAAATAATGTAGATACCTCACAGATCGTGTTTGACGAAAATGCTCGCACTGGTCTTGCCTTCATCTCCATGGTGGATGAGAACAGGCAGGATATGCTTTTTTACAGAAATCCCAGCGCAGATATGCTGCTCAGTACCGCGGATTTGAACGAGGATTTTCTATCCAGGGTCTCACTGCTCCATTTCGGCTCGCTTTCACTGGGCGCAGAGCAGTGCAGGGGAGCAACGTACAGGGCAGTTGATGTAGTGAGGATATCTGGTGGAATAATTTCCTACGATGTCAATTACAGGAAGTTCCTGTGGCCTGACACCAGGTTAGCAGTCGAACGGTTTACCGAAGCGATGAAGGTTGCCGACATGGTGAAGGTGAATGAGATAGAGCTGGGGTTAATTTCGGGGGAAGATGACTTGAAGATCGGCATAAAAAAATTGACAAAAAGATTTGATGCCTGGTTTTTCTTGACCTTGGGTCCTGAAGGCTCGTACTTTGCGACAAAAGAACATCTTATTTATGTTCCTGCTTTTAAAGTGAGAACCGTTGATGCCACTGGCTGTGGTGATGGGTTTATCGCAGGCCTCATTTCAGGGATAATTCGAAATGATATCGACCTGTCAAGTCCCGACACTGGCAAAATATCTTCTACATTGAGGTTTGCGAATGCGGTTGGAGCGCTTGTCTCCACAAAGGTTGGGGTAATCCCTGCAATGCCCTCATATTCGAAGGTAGTGAAGTTTATGGGTAAAAGTGGTGAAAATTTGTGAATAGAGGCAGGTCTAATTCGTTTGAAGAACGTTTAAAACTGAAAATAGCGAGGCTTTTCTTTGAAAAAAGGATGAACAAGGTTGATATAGGGAAGAAATTGAAGATATCTCGTTTCAAGGTGGCAAATCTACTTGATGAAGCCATAGATGAAGGACTGGTTGAGATAACAATTCACAAAAAACTCGATGAGTTTCAGGAGCTTGAGGACAAGCTTGAGGAAAGATTTGATCTTAAGAGGGCTATCGTTTGCGAAACCAGCGATGATGCAAATGAATTAAAGAAAAATCTGGGTGGCGATGCTGCAAAACTTTTGATGGAGATAGTGGGGGATGGTGACTGCATTGGGATTGCCTGGGGATCCACATTGAACGAAACCCTGAATTCCCTTCCCCCAAGGACGACTTTAAGGAATATATCCGTTGTCCAAATAACAGGAGGGGTGAATCAGGTACCGGCAGAGATAAACGCGCTTGACCTCGCAAGAAGGATATCTGAAAAGTTCAATGCAAAGAGCTACCTTTTATACGCACCGGCGATATTGGATGACCCAAGGTCACTGGAAGTTATGTTGAATCAGCCATCTATAAAGGATACCATCAGAAAGTTTTCGGAAGTTAATGTAGCGCTGGTTGGCATCGGTGCTGTAATGCCCAAGCCTTCAACCTATCTCTACCAGGGCGGCTTCATTAAGGAGGAGGATTTTAAGAGCATTGCTGCAAGCAATGCGGTTGGCGATATCAACGCATTTTTCTATGATTCAAATGGTAAAACACGCTCGACTTCGCTTGACGGTAGGGTGATGGGTATGTCGCTTGAGAAGTTAAAGGAGGTCAATTACTGCATTGCCATTGCCGGTGGAAGAGAGAAGTGGGAAGCGATTAGAGCGGCGTTAGTTGGCAAAATAATAAATATCTTAGTTACTGATGAGGGTACTGCTAAATATTTAATTAAGTCTTGAAATTAGTGATTCACAAATGATAAAAATCGATGACATATTAAGAGAACTTGGGTTGGTTGACTATAAGCGACCAAGGCAGTTTAGTCCTGGTTTTGTTGCCAGGTGTGCAAATATTGCCAGACAGAAGATATTGGAAATTACAACACTTAACAAAAGCGGCCATCTTGCTGGGTCATTATCATGCATTGATATTTTGATTACGCTATATTCCTCGATTTTAATTCATAATCCAAAAAACTCAAGCTGGGACGATAGGGACAGGTTCGTGTTAAGCAAGGGTCATGCAGCTCCCGCATTTTACACGACGCTTGCCTTTTGTGGTTACCTGCCTGTTTCTGAACTGGAAACATTACGAAGAATAAATTCAAGGTTACAGGGTCATCCCGACTCCAAGAGGTTACCTGGTGTTGAAATTTCTACTGGTTCCCTAGGCCTTGGGTTTTCGGCTGCAGTTGGGATGGCGCTCGGCTTGAAGATAGATGCTAAAAATAACAGGGTATTTGTTCTTCTCGGCGATGGTGAGTGCGACGAGGGGTCGGTATGGGAAGCAGCGATGTTTGCAAGCCACTACGATCTGAAGAATATCACGGCGATAATCGATAGAAACGGCTACCAGATAGATGGACCGACACAGAAGGTGATGAGCCTGGAGCCGTTTGCTGAAAAGTGGAGGGCTTTTGGCTGGGATGTAGATGAGATCAACGGGCACGACTATGTCCAAATATTTGAGTCCCTAAGAGATGCTGCTGGCAAAAGAATGGTCATCATCGCAAGTACAATTAAAGGTGCAGGAGTATCGTTCCTGGAAAACAACAATGCTTATCACTCCAAACCGTGTGATGAGGTTAAGTGCCAGGAGGCAATTGAAGAACTCAGCAGAAAGGTGTGTGAGATTGCATGAAAAGCGAAGCAATTTCCACGCGGCTGGTTTTTGGGCAGGAATTAGCTGAGCTTGGCTCCAAATATCCAAACCTCGTGGTGATGGATGCTGATCTCTCAAAGTCAACCATGACGGATATTTTTGCAGGTAGATTTCCTGATCGCTTTTTTGACGCGGGAATTGCGGAGCAGAACATGGTTGGTGTTGCAGCGGGACTCTCCAAAACTGGTAAGATTGTAGTGGCTGCGTCACTTGCTTACTTCATCATGGGAAGGGCTTTTGACCAGGTTAGAAACCTCGCAACTCATTCTAACTGCAACGTGAAGTTCGTCGGGACTCATGCCGGGATATCGATAGGCAAGGACGGCTCATCGCATCAGGCGATCGAAGACGTGGCAATTGCGCGTGCCATTCCAGGTATGCGGGTGATCGTGCCTGCTGACGGGAATGAAACAAGAGCCGTACTTAGGAAGATCGTCAAGACGGAGGGGGTTTTTTACCTGAGGCTTGGAAGAGCAGAGGTCGAAAATGTCACTGCCCAGGATGGCGAGTTCAGGGTTGGTTCGCCGAGCATGATTTGTAAGTCAAAGGGCAAGCCAGATATATGTATTATTGCGTGCGGAATGCTTGTACATGAATCAATTAGGGCAGCGAAGTTGCTTGAGAGATCCGGTGTAAGTGTAAACGTCATTAATCAATCCACGTTAAAGCCAATTAACAGAGAAGAGCTGATGGATATGATCGGCGATGTCAGGAAGGTCATCACTGTTGAGGAACACAACATCATCGGCGGACTTGGCAGTGCAATCCTTGAGCTTTTCAGCGGTGCTGGTGGATTTACAGTAAGAAGGCTTGGGATAATGGACACATTTGCAGAATCGGGAGAGCCCGAAGAGCTTTTTGATAAGTACGGCATATCCGCGCGCCATATAGAGAATGCGGCAAATGACATGATGAGGTGCAATTAAGATGCAAACAGAAGGTAGAATGTATACTGGAAATAAGGGCGTGCCGCGGATATCAATTGTTGGGCTGGGCGAGTCCGATACCGGACAGGCTGGGACGACTACGGTTAATCAGATATATAGAAGCGGAAATGCAGTAATCACCAGCATATTTGAGAAAGATGAAGGCTATCTTAGAAGTTTGATCTTCTATACCGATGAAAAATCCGTCCTTTTTTCAGGTGATATTGCCGAGTTGGAAAAAGATAGGGATTCAAGGATAGTCATTATCATTGATATGGATGTTGATTATGCATGTGAAGCGATAATCAGGGCTATTTCGCTCGGCAAAAACGTAATTAACCTTAACTCCGAGGTTGAGATCCTCTTTGGCATCGACTTTCAGAAGATCGCTGCTGAAGCTGGTGTTATCTATACCTTTGGAGCGGGGGATGAACCGCAGACAGCCCTTGAGTTGATTCTGTTTGCAAGACAGCTTGGATTTGAAGTGGTTGCTGCTGGAAAAGGCAAGAACAATCCTCTTAACAGGGCGTGCGTTCCTGATGATTTTATCGAGGTCTCAAGGAAAACTGGGGTTTCAACCAAAAGCTATACATCATTTGTTGATGGAACTAAAACCATGATAGAGATGGCACTTTTAGCTAATATGGCGGGGATGACTATTGATAAGGCTGGCATGCACGGCCCAAAGTGTGATAAGAGCCAGATGACAGATGTATTCAGGCTGCAGAGTGAAGGTGGAATATTAAACCAGGATGGTGTGGTGGATTACACCATTGGCGATCTGGCACCAGGGGTGTTTGTCATCATAAAAAGCGATGATGAAGCAGTGATAAAAGACCTGGACTACTTGAAGGTTGGGAGCGGCCCCACATTTTTGCTCTACAGGCCATTTCATCTGGGAATAATGGAGACCATGAAGTGCGTATTTCATGTTAATGATTTTAGCGAACCGCTAATTAAATACCCTGGGGGTAAAAGGGTCAATGTTGCAGCGATAGCCAAGCGAGATATAAGCACAGGAGCTCGCTTTCAGGGTATTGGTACCGAGCTATTTTACGGACATGCTGTTATAGATGAAGAGATGAAGAAAGGAAACTACGTCCCAATAACACTTCTAAACAGGGCAGTTGCCGTCAGGAATATCCCAGCAGGAGAAATTGTAAAGCTTTCCGACATCAAACTGGACGAGAACTCTCTTACCCGTAAGTTCTGGAATTTTTTTGAGAGAACAGACGAAAAACAGGGGAAATATTCAATTAATACCATTAACTCAACTATCTTTTGAGTTCTAGATGTACTAACAGAAGTTATAATTTCCCTGTGTTATAATTTTGAAATTAACTAAAGGAGTCGTGAGTTATGAAAAATCAGGCAATAAGCAATAAATTGCCTATTCATCCTTATGTAACGAGGAAAAAAGAGATATGCAATGGGAGCCCTATTATCGAAGGTACCAGAGTCAGGGTTATTGATATTGCTATTGAATTTGATAGATTGGGATACTCTCCAGACCGGATTGCTGACGCTCATCCTCACTTAAGTCTTTCTCAGATTCACGATGCTCTTTCTTACTACTATGAACACCAGATAGAGTTGGATACAGAGATAGCTAACCGAAGAAAAGTTCTAACAGAGCTAAAAAGAGAGTTCGTTCCAAAAGCAGAAGAGCCGCATGGAGAAAATCAGGGTATATACTGATGAGAGTGTGGATGTTGCAATAGCAGAGGGATTAAAAAGGAGAGGAGTAGATGCTTGGTCAGCCAGGGATGCTGGAAAGCTTGGGTTGACTGATGAGGAGCAGATTCAATATGCAATCAGTGAAAGAGCTTCTATTTTTAGCCATGATGACGATTTCCTGAAACTCGCAATCCAATGGGTTAGAGAGGAGAAAATGCATTACGGAGTCATCTATGCTCATCGCTTAGACTACAGTATTGGGGAATGCGTAAGGAAATTGAAACTGATTGTGGATGTTTTGGCTCAAGAGGATATGTTTAACCACATCGAATTCTTATAGCTCTTTGCAGAATAGGTTGCCATTTTGTTATTTTTATTGAAATTCTATTAAATGGAAGAGAAATCAATAAAAATAATAATTGAAAAAAATCCAGATGGGTATGTGGCTTATCCGATTGGATTAAGAGCTGTCATAGTTGGAGAAGGTGATACATACGAGGATGCTCTAACAGACGTGAAGTCTGCGATCAGGTTTCATATAGAAACTTTTGGTGAATTGTAAGGTTGAGAAATCACATTTCAATTCTGGATGTTTTGGCGATACCCCTTGTTACTTAGTGTTTTGCCTTTCTTTCTTTGGCACTATTTCTATTCGGAGTTCGCCATCAAGCGCTTGCACGACCTTATTTAGAAATTTGAGAGAAGGTAGACTTGCACCACGTTCAAGTCTTGAAATTCCGGACTGGCTGGCGTGAACCTTTTCCGATAATTGTTTTTGAGTAATTTTTTCCTATTCTTCTAAGAATAATGTCGTGTGCGATCTGATATTCAAGTTCAAGATTATCATATTCGTATTTAAATGCTGGCTTCGTTCGAAGATTGGACTATGGATTGATCTGGCTGATAATATGCCAGTAGGCTCCTCGATATCCCCCTCTTAGTGCATCCATCAGCAGAAGGTTTTGATTGTAGTTGTAGTTTCTTCTCTTGGGCAGATTTGACATGAACATGAAGCGGCGGTCTTCGCCGATTAGATCGTAAATATGTTCTTCTGCATCCACTCTCAGTTCCGATGACAGGTAAAAGACGGGCTCAAGGAACTGCTGGTTATCTTCTATCTTGCCTTGGATGTTGGGATTCTGCGATGAGAAATATTCCTCGTGAACCATCTCTGCTAGCACCGTGCCCGAGTATATCCTTGCTCCAACGGTGACTCCTACTGCTGTTACTGGGAGCTTTTTAATCAGTTTAATGGTCTCCTCAACAGTTTCAATGGTCTCACCAGGACCACCGAGGAGCAGGTCGAGCATACAAGCGATTCCCGCTTCATGACAGGCTACCGCAGCATTGATGATATCTGCAGGGCAAAAGTCCTTACCCAGGGTTCCAAGCATTTTCGGGTTGGCACTGTCAACGCCGAAATTTATACCGCTGCAGCCAGCGCTTTTCATCAGCCTGGCGAACTCAAGCGTAAAAGGCTTGGGGGTGGCATAGGTGTACCACTTGATTTTTTCACTAAGGCCCAGGTGGATAAGTTCATTACAAAATTCAGTTGCCTGATCCTCATCGATGTTAAATTCGGAGTCGCATAGATGAAAACAGTTGATCTCCTGTTCAAGCAGTTGCTGCATCTCTGCCATTACATCAGAGATATTTCTTCTGCGAATCTTTTTGCCTTTAGTCAGTGGGTCAGCGCAATATATACAGTTTCTGCTACATCCACGCTTGGTTTCAATGCCTGCCTGTCCTCCTTCGTTGAAATATCGCAGGTTATCTATAACTCCTCGTATGCCCATAATTGAACCGTTATCGAGGCTGGGATGAGCAGGCTTGTTCATCACCAGCTTGGAACCATGCCAGTATAGCAGTCCGTTTATCGCGCTAAGTTCTGATTTACTATTAATGGAGTTTAGGAGTTCAAGCATTGCAAATTCGCCATCTCCAGCTATGCCGAAGTCAGCATTGCAATATTCAAGCACCTCTTTTGGCATGATTGAAAAACCGCATCCTCCAAGTACGACAGGAGTTTTAGTCAACTTCTTGATTAATCTCACGATCTCTTTTGATTGCGCGAGCACGAAATCTCTTGTGGCAAGGCAGCTATCATCGGTATTACGGATTGATATCCCGACGACAGTGTAACTGTTCTGGCTGAGTTTGCTGGTAACTGCTTTAAGTGGGCTATCCTCCCAGGTGAGGTCAAGAAGATCGACCTCTACTGCGTGCTTCTTAAGGAACGATCCCACGTATTCAAGCCCAAGCGGGGCAACTGGTGGTTTCATTTGATTTGGATTGGTAAGTAGAACTTTTAGCTTCATTCAATAATGCTCATTGAATCCACAAGATTGGGACTATTGATTCGATTTTTTGAAACTCGGGATCTCCGGTTACAATAGTAGCTTTTTTCTGTAGCGCAAGTGCAGCTGCAAAAGAATCAGCATATGAGATACTATTTGCTGCTTTTATTTTTGCTGCTTCAATGGTGATGCCTATTTCAATTCCTGTTACTTCGATTGGGAGTTCATCTATTACGAATAGAATTCTTTCAGCAGCTTCATTCCCTCTTTCTCTATGAATTATGTAATATATTTCTCCTAGGTTAATTAAAGATAATAAAAGTTCTACTTTATTATTTTTAGCTAGAGTGAGTATTTCCTCTACCTTATCGGCACCGCTGCTGTCTTCAAAATACGAAATCAGGGTAAAGCTGTCTAAAACATATGATTTGGGTGTTTCTGATTCATGTTTGATATTTTTTGAGTAGCTTGTAATTTTTGGAGAAGCCATTTTCTTCTCTGTTTAGTTCCTCTTTTCTTTCCTGCAATAACGCCTCAGTCAATGATGTCGGTCCTTTTAGAATTCCTCTAGCTTCCCTTACAGGATCATTCATAGGCGGGAAAACCAATATTTTCCCATTACCATCAGCAATGATAACCTCGGAACCTGGTAATATGCCATATTTTTTTCTCAGGTCAGAAGGTATAACGATTTGGCCTTTTATGGATGTCTTTGTTCTGGTCATGTATAACTTTTTATTGATATGTTTAACTTTTTTGTTATTTAGTATAACAGTTATTTATTTGATGTCAATGATTTGATATATTTGGTACCGTCAATCTTAGGGCACCATTTTCAGAATTATTAAATAACATAATTAATACAATATACACGACTGAGGAGTAATCCGGTTTTTATCATATTTATAAAACTATAGATATTTCTTTAGTTTTTTGTAAAACTCTTCATGAGTACCAATAGAGTATAGATATATCCTTTCTTTCCCAAATTCAACTTCATAAGCTGGGAGGAATAAATGATTTTTTTCCTTGAACTTGTGTATCCTTATTTTTGCAAGATCTCCCTTTTTGGTTTCTCCTATTTCAGGATTCTCAAGAATGATTTTAATTTCCTGGTTAATCTTTTCCTGGATTCTCTTCTGCAATCAGTGCGATCTTAAGGTAATCCTCAACCTGATTTGTGAAGTTTCTATTTGAGCTTTTGGCTTTAATTTCTATTTTCTTTTTTTATACTGATGAGAGTGTAGATGTAGCCATAGCAGAAGGACTGAAGAGGAGAGGAGGGATGCGTCCTAACTCAAGAGGATATAATTAACCACATCGAATTCTTATGACTAATATCATTTATTAAGTTAGCAATAAGCTCAAGGCAGTTTATTCTAACGAGCGATATTAATGTTGAAGTTTCCATAACAGCCGTCATCTTATATTATTTTATAATATTTAGTGTGTATATTTAAGTAGAGTAATACAAAACTTGCAAATCGTATGAAAGAATTGTACGTTTGCAGCATAAACCTCTTGTTGGCAAAGATGGAATCCCTGGCATTGAATTTTTGAAATCTGATCTATCAGAATGGTTAGATTAATTTCAAAGTTACGATAGCTTTAAAGAAAAATGCCATGAATATTGTTATTTTTATTAAAATTGAATTTTTTCATTTAAGTTTATTAAATTGAATGCCCTGAAGTACTTATCTATGCTCTCTTCTATCTTTAAAAGTACCCAATTCTCTGCCTCTATTCCTTCGGATTCTAAATTTTTATAAAGTTCAATTTGGGCACATTTAACATTGGGTTGTGCCCAGACATACCGGCTTGAGGTTTTACACAACCACTCTTTTCTATCATTGCTTAACATATTAAAATCACTTTCACCAGGAAGAAGCCATTTACGCCATCTGTTCGAATTCAATACCTCTTGGGTGAGTATCTTTTTGAAATTTGATCTGCATCCAACCTTATCCCTTTTATATAATTGCTCCTCCAGCTGGCATAACTCCGATAATGCATCATACTCAAACATGGTAAATTCAGGTCCAACATTTGCTGCTCCCATTCCACTTTTGGGGTAATCTTCTGGGTTAGAAACAAAATCGGTATAATGCCCTTTAATATATGACCCGTAATCTTTTGCGATATTTACTGTTTCACGTGCAACAACTGGATCAAAAGTAGCAGTATGAAGATCTGTTCCAACTTTAGCTACAATAAATATTGGCCAAACGTATTCTAACCTAGCTTCAATTAATTTGTTTTTTAAAAGTTCTAAAAATTTTTTAAATATATTGATATCTGCTAAGCCCCCATGAACCTCTTCGGTTCCAACTTCATAGGATACCGGTTTTAATTTTTTCAAGTTGCGAGATTTTTCAACATGGTCGATTAATTCAACTGTTCTATCGACTACTGTTTCAATATCGATGTCTTTCTTATAAATATCAACGGTAGTATCAACATGTAGCAGGTCATATCCAGCAATAAGAGCAGCCTCGAAAGATTTTTTTATCCAGTCCATGCAATGTTCGAGACTCCATCTTTCGATTGTTTGCAGGTCTTTTACCCATGGGCCACCATGATCAACACCTACTATTATTGGGCCTTTGTAACCGATTCGGTAAGATTCTTCTTTTATTTTTCTTACCAGATCATTTTGGGTCCAATTAGTATAGCCCCCATCTATATCGACTTGATTTAAGGTTGCAGCAAACATTATAGGAGCATTTGATCTTTTAGCTGAGCGTAAGGCAGCTTTAATAGCATTTAAAGAATTTGGGCAAATTGCAAGAAGTGTGTGATTTGATTTTTCTTTTGTTGAAATATCTTCTATCTTTTTTAAAAGCAAATCTACTATAGGGATTTCCCTGTCATGAGATATTTTTCTTAATTGACTATTATCTAAAATTTGTTTTATTTCCAATCAGAATCACTGAAAAATATTAAATATGCCAAAGCATTATTTCTCTTAAAATTAAATATTCTTGCTTTTGTTCTTTTGAAAACTCCTTACCAATCAAAAATTCTAAAAAATCATAAAGCAATTTAAGTATATTTATCAATTCTTATTTGCTATTTAGTTGAATGATTATATTTTGCCTTACTATGTGAAACATCTATCTCCATTGTTTTATAATTAGAGTTAAAACAACCTGTTAGGGGGGAGCGATGGAACCACAAAATTTTGAGAAATCGGATTTGAAGCTCAGAGAGAGATTCAAGCAATTTTTAAAAGAAAAAGGAAAAATTGCAAATCAGATCAAGCTCTCCTGGAGCAATTGGGGTTTTGGGATGGAGCCGCTCGAGATCTCTTTAAAAAGGTTGAAGAAATTTAATGTTAAATATGTAGAATTGCACGGGAATCTGTACGGACCGGATATGGGGTATAAAGCAAAAGAGGTCAATAAACTGTTATCGGAATATGGCATAGGGGTTTCTGGCGTATGCGGAATGGTGTCAAAAGAGTCCGAGTTAGCTTCAAACATCCCCTCAGTCAGGCAGCGCTGCATAGATTATTTTAAGAGGAACATTGAGTTTTGCAAGGAAGTGGGGGGAGAGTACCTGCTGTTTGGGGCAGCGGCTGTAGGTAGACCTTACAAGTATGATGACTTCGAGTTTGAACGATCGGTCGAGACCATGCAAATTATTTCAGAATACCTTGTTAAGTATGGTGTAAAAGGGGCAATTGAGCCGATAAGAGCAGATGAGACAAGTCTAATCCATACTTTTGAGGATGCTCTTAAATATATCAATGCTGTGAGTCACCCAGGTCTCAGACATATTGCAGGTGATGTTTACCACATGCTGCATGGCGAAGAACATATGGGAGAGACCATTCTGAAATATGGGGATTACCTGATTAATTTGCACATGGCAGATTCCAACAGGATGGCTCTTGGCAGCGGGATGTTAAACCTTGATGTTGTGATAATGTCACTATACCTGATTGGCTATAATGACAGGAGGGCGTTCTGTTCTGCTGAGCCGCTCGGTGCGGGTGCGGACCCTTATCGTCAAATGTATGGGATAAATGATCCCGAGGTGCTTGATAAACTTGTCAGCGATACTGCCTCATATTTCTATAAGAGGGAACAGACTCTTTTGTCTGGTGAGCAAAATGACTGAAGTATTGACATTGGGTGAAATATTAGTGGAGATAATGAGGGAGAAAAGAGGGGTTCCGCTTAACATCGAGGGAACCTTCAGAGGGCCATATCCAAGCGGTGCTCCGGCAATTTTCATCGACACAGTTGCAAATCTAGGTCACAACTGTGCAATAGTTGGTGGAGTCGGAGAGGATGAATTTGGGGATAACTGCCTTTCAAGATTGAAGAGGGATAATGTTGATGTCTCAAGTGTGAAGATAAACAAAGGAATGAGCACAGCAGTTGCGTTTGTCTCATATAATGAGGATGGAAGCAGAAAATTTATTTATCATCTAAGGGATTCAGCCGCAACAGCGATAAGTTTTTTGCAGGATGAAGAGCTCAGGGATATTAAGTTTATGCATATTATGGGCTGCTCTCTCATGATCAATAAACAGATGGCAGATCAGATTATTAATTATGCAACTAAGGTAAAGGAATTTGGCGGCAGGATTTCTTTTGACCCAAATGTGAGATCAGAGCTCATGACCGAGGAGTATATAAAGGATTCCGTAGATAAGATTACAGCAATGGCAGATGTTATTCTTCCAGGCGTAAAGGAGCTGGAACTGATAACCGGTATGAATGATATAGAGGAAGGAGTGGATAGATTATTTGACCAGAATGCGAATACCGTTGTGTTAAAAGAGGGAGCAAGGGGCTGCCGAATATACTCAAAGTATTTGAAGTCTCCGGTTTTTGTACCCTCATTTAATATAGATGAGGTTGATCCTACGGGTGCAGGAGATGCATTTGATGCTGGATTTATATGTGGGCTGATTGAAGGCAAAGATTTAAAGGATTGCGGTATCCTGGCTAATGCGTGCGGAGCGCTTAACGCTACCAGGTTTGGTCCAATGGAAGGAGTGTTTAAGCGCGAAGTAGTGGATGAATTTATCTCTAAAAATTTATAGTCTAATAAATAATCGACCGCTTACATGTAATGTATTAAATTATCAATATTGTTAATTTAGTATATTTGGAATTATGAAATATAGCAGTTTAAGGTCCATCAATAGGCTTTATTTTTCTTACCAGGATGTTGCAAAGGTTCTTAATATTACTGAAGATGCTGCATAGACTTCTCTTTGGCGGTGGGACAATGTTGAGACTATGCCATGGCCTCAACAGGTTTTCTGTGGATTTAGATTTCTGGTTGTATAAAGTTATAGATGAAGCACTTCGCTCTGTTATTTGAGCAATAACTTCAAGCTTTTGCTGGGAAAGATTAATGAACTGATGGGCAAAAGTTAAATTCTATTCTAAATGCTCAATTCTTTAGCAGCTTTGATAGCCCACTCCGGGTCGGCCAGTAGAGCCCGACCGATGGCGACAAGGTCTGCCTTACCTTCCCTGATTATGCTGTCGGCAAGCTCAGCGGTTTTAATACCGCCTACGGCTGACACGGGCACGTTTATAGCCTTCTTTATAGCCCATGCCTGGGGCACGAAATAGCCTGGAGGTCGGTTATCAGGTCTTGAACCAACCAACCCACCGGATACATCAATTAATCTTACTCCTGCTTCTACTAGTTTGATTGCAAGAGCAATGCTGTCCTCTATTGTTATCCCTCCGGTCATCATGTCATCAGAGCCGAGCCTGTAAAACACTGGGAAATCACCACCCACCGATCTTATTACTTCGGCCACCACTTCTAGCGGCAGGCGCATTCTGTTCTCCAGATTCCCTCCATACTCATCTTTCCTGAAATTTGTAAGCGGTGAATGAAACTCATTCAGAAGGAAGCCGTGCGCTCCGTGTATTTCTACAGCATCAAATCCAGCCGTTTTCGCTCTTGTCGCTGCTTTGCCAAAGGCAGCTATTATCTCTTTAATCTCTTTGACTGTGAGTGCGCGTGGGACCTCATCGAAAGTATCCAGCTTGAATGCTGACGGTGCCAGTGTTTGATGCCCTAGGATGGTGCTTGAACACCTCGCGCCTCCGTGTGTTATCTGTATGGCGGTTTTTGCTCCGCATTCATGAATTGCGCTAGCAAGCTTTTTCAACACATCAACCAGTTCATCACCGTAGATGCCCGTTTGCAGTTGAGAAAGCCTACCTGATTTAACGACATAGGAGTGCTCGATTATAATGAGGGCAACATTGTTTTTTGCGCGTGCTGTGTAGTGATCGATTAGCTTTTGGGTAACCTCACCTTCTGGGGTTGCGAGGTTGTTTGCCATCGGGGGCATCATGATGCGGTTTTTAAGTTCTATTGAGTCAATTTTTATTGGGTCAAATAGTCCAGCCATATATTTTATTATATCAATTATTTACGTGGACAATAGCTAAATTGGATGACTTTTTGGCTGAAAAACCAGAGTTGTTTTGGTTAAACTCCAATCACATATATTTAATGCTGATATAATAAAATACAATTTAATATACCCTGGCTTCGAAAATTATGATGAATGCTTATTAGAATTGGAAAGATGAAAAGGGATAATGAAGAATTTCAAAAATTTGAAAAAGAGTTAATAAGAAATGAGAAGTTAGATATTGAGAATAACTTTCGAATTATTGACGCTATGTATGATGAAGCAGTTGAGTTGGGCGCAATCCCAGTAAAAGATCCGCTTGAAGGGATTGAAACTGATATAAAAGTTACGGGTCTTTTTGAGTTTATTTAATAAGATAGAAGAAGAAATGAAATAGGCTATTTATAAATTATATTTCGGGCAAATATTAAACAAACAGAAGGGGAAGAGAGTGGATACAAAAGAAAGCGTAATCAAGGAAATTAGAGAAAAGAAGATTGACATCATTCAGTTGTGGTTTGTTGATATTCTGGGGTTTCTGAAGACGATCTCCATAAGTGACAGGGAAATTGAGGCTGCATTTGAATTTGGCAAGGGATTTGATGGTTCATCGATAACCGGTTTTGCCGAGGCCGAGGAGAGCGATCTGCTGGCAAGGCCCGATCCCTCAACGTTCTGCATCCTGCCCTGGCATGCAAATGAGCACCCGATTGCAAGGATGTACTGCGATATCTTCTTTCCAAGCGGAGAACCTTATTCTGCTGATCCGCGAAGCGTTCTTAAAAACATGGTTACCAAGGCTGAGTCGATGGGTTTTGAGTACGTGGTAGGTCCAGAGATGGAGTATTTCTACTTCAAGAGTGCAGATGCACCCGAGGTGCTGGACTGGGGTGGCTACTTTGAATTAATACCGCATGATCTGGCGGACAGCATAAGAAACAAGACGATCAGGATACTTGAGGGCATGGGCATTCCAGTTGAGGCGAGTCATCACGAGGTTGCACCAAGTCAGCACGAGATAGATATCAGGTACTGTGAGGCGCTTGAGATGGCCGACCGCGTGATCACATCCAGAATGGTCATAAAAGAGCTTGCTTCCATGAACGGTGTGCACGCTACTTTCATGCCCAAGCCGCTTGAGCGCGTGAACGGAAGCGGAATGCATACCCATCAGTCTCTTTTTAAGGAAGGGGAAAATGCATTTTTTGATCCTAATTCCGAGGACCATCTTTCCCTGGTTGCGCGCCAGTTCATAGCCGGCCAGCTAAAACATGCTCGTGAGTTCTGCTGTGTGACCAATCAGTGGGTCAACTCATTTAAACGACTTGTGCCCGGATATGAGGCACCTGTATATATTTCGTGGGCGCGCAAGAACCGCACCGCGATGATAAGGGTACCCGACTACAGGCCGGGAAATGAGGAAGCAACCCGAGCAGAGATAAGAAATCCTGATCCAGCGTGCAATCCGTATCTGGCTTTCGCCGTTCTGCTTGCAGCAGGTTTGAGGGGAATCGAGAAGGGTTATGAGTTGTCTCCGGCGGTTGAGCCGAACATTTACAAGATGGGTGAGGTCGAACGTGCGCAGCGCAGAATGGGCAATCTCCCGGTCAGCCTTCATGAGGCGCACAGGGAGATGGAGAATAGCGAGCTCGTCCGCGAGGTGCTCGGCGAGCATATATTTTCGAAGTTCCTGGTAAATAAAGAGCGCGAATGGGAAGAGTACCGCACCCAGGTCACCCCACTGGAGTTGCGAAAAGGACTATCGAGTCTTTGAAATAAAATTTACTATTGCGCTTTACCTTGTTGCTAATCTAAAATAGTGCAAATTTTCCTGGTATCCACTGAAATGTTTTTAATATTAAAAGTCAGGGCTACCTGAATGCCTGTTTGATAAATGACTTGTTAATAAGGGAGAGAGCTATGTCATTCACGAAACCAAATGCTACTGTTGCAACTTTTACTGAAAACAGGACCAAAAACGATGTGAGCCCATTTTCAGGGATGTGCGTAACCTGTCTTGAAGGGTGCCTTGGTCTGTGCGAGGTTGGGAAATCTGCATACCGTGGATCGGAGGTGATATATCCGCAGCCTTTTGGTCTTGTGACTGCAGCTTCGCAGAAGAACTACCCACTTGACTTTTCACACTTCAATATAAGCGGTACTGCTGTTGGTGCGCATGGCATTGAGCCGGATAGTAATGTGGCAATGTTTCCCAATGTCAGGTTAAATTTAGCGATTGGTTATGACGGTGATATTAAATTAACCGCGCCGATTATCATTCCAGGTCTGGGTTCTACTGATATTGCCAGGCGAAATTGGGAGGCGCTCGCCGTTGGTGCTGCGATAAGCGGCGTAGTGATTACCGTTGGCGAGAACGTGTGCGGTATGGATGAGGATTCGGAGATAAAAAATGGCAGGATCGTCCGTTCACCCGATATGGAAAACAGGATCAAGCTTTTCATGGACTGGCATGACGGCAATGGCACCATCGTTGTACAGTCAAATGTCGAGGACACCAAACTTGGTGTTCTTGAGTACGTCATTGAGAAACTCGGGGTCAAAGCGGTAGAGTTGAAGTGGGGACAGGGTGCCAAGGATATCGGCGGCGAGGTAAAGATATCTGATATCAAAAAGGCACAGTTGTTGAAATCCAGGGGATATATGGTGATCCCGGATCCTGAAGACCCAAAAGTTATTGAGGCTTATGAGAATGGTATGTTTAAGGAGTTCGAACGCCATTCGCGGGTTGGAATGGTGGAACAGAATGAGTTTTTGAGCAGGGTCAGTGAATTACGGAGTGCAGGTGCGAAGTACGTATTCCTTAAGACCGGTGCGTACAGACCGGCAGACCTGGCCAGGGCGCTCAAGTTTTCATCGCTCGCAAAGATCGACATGCTTACCATAGATGGTGCAGGTGGCGGCACGGGGATGAGTCCATGGAGGATGATGAACGAGTGGGGAATTCCAACTGTTGAGGTTGAAGCACTGACATATAATTTTGCTGACAGGCTTGCTAAAAAGGGAGAATACGTACCACCGATAACGATCGCCGGCGGGTTTATACTGGAAGACCAGATATTCAAAGGTCTTGCGCTTGGTGCGCCATATGTGAAGGCGATAGGCATGGCACGCGGCCCAATTGCTGCCGCTATGGTTGGCAAGACAATAGGAAGTAAGATCGAGGGAGGACAGCTTCCGAGCTCCATTAAAAAGTATGGGGAGGGTATCGAGGAAGTATTCATCACATCATCGGCCCTTAAGCAGAGATTTGGCAGGGACTTTAAAAGATTACCAGCGGGTGCGATAGGACTTTACACGTATGTCCAGCGCCTGTCTCAGGGCTTAAAGCAACTTATGTCAGGCACCAGGAAGTTCGCTCTAGATTATATCTCAAGAGATGATATATTCACTCTTACCAGGAAGGCGTCTGAGGTTACTGGAATTAAATATGTGATGGATGTCGATAAGGACGAAGTTGACGAGATCTTAGGTTAAAATATTATCCCGCTCTCCGTAATCAGGGAATCGATCCTGACATCTGAGTCGGAGAGTGGAAGTTTTTTGCTTATCTGTAAATCGAAGGCAATTGCTATTTTTTTTGCTGTGGGTTTTAAGGTTGCAAGGAAGCGGTCATAGTAGCCGCCGCCGTATCCGTATCTTCCACCATGAAGGTCAAATACGACACCCGGGACGATGACAACATCTATATCTTGTGGATCCACTTCCCTTGATATATCGTTCTGTGGCTCCCTGATGCCGTATCTATCAATGAAGAAATCCTCGTTTATGCTGAATATCTTGTAGGGGACCATTTTTTTGCCAAAGAGTTTGGGTACGCATACCGTTTTGCCATTTTTGATCAGCTCGGAAATGATCTCATCCGTTCTCACCTCATTGTTGAAAGAAAGATATGCCATTATTGTCTTTGCGTTAAGCAGAGCTGGCAGTTGCAGGATGTGATTTTTTATGACCTCGCTTTTCAAAGCCACGAGCTTTTTGCTAAGGCCATTTCTCCTAACAATGTAGGGTTTTCTTATGTGAGACTTGCTTTCTGCTGTTGGCTCAGGCAATTTGGTTTTTTATATGTATTTTAGTCAAGTCCCGTGTTTTCGTAGTTTACAGCGGCGATGATACCGGGTCCCGCATGTGTGCCGACGACCGGCCCGACATCCCAGATATCAAGTTCTTTAGGTTTGAACATCTCCCTGCATTTTTCAGCTATCTCTTTTGCTTCGGTCAGGTTATCTGCATGGCCAATTATTATATTGAACGTGCCGTCCGGCTTTACATCTTTTGCAAGCGAGTCAATTATGAGCTGCTTTGCGTTCTGCCAGCCTCTTATGGTTTTATATGGGGCAACCTCTCCTTCTGAGAGCGTGAGCACGGGCTGTATCTTCAACGCGGATGCGATCAGTCCTTTTGCCTTACCTATTCTTCCGCCCATTTGAAGATATTTAAGGGTTGGCACGATGAAATAGATCTTCACCCTTTTTTTGAGAATATTTATGGTGTCCAGGAGCTCGCTCATGCCCGCACCCTTCTGTGCTTTTTTTGCGCATTCAACTGCCATTGCTCCAAGCAGAGAATGTACGACCTCTGAATCCACAACTGTTATCTTTATGTTCGGCAGTGCCTGTGCTGCAGTCCTTGCAGACCCTGTGGTCCCGGACATCTTCTCTGAGATGTGAATGGATAGAATCTCATCATATTTTTCGGCCATTTTTTTAAATGCTACCTCGAATTGACCTGGTGAAGGAACCGCGGTAGTGGGCAGCTTATCGAAGGCGCGCATCTTCTTGTAGAATTCTTCTATGCTTAAATCAACGCCATCGATGTACTTTTCTTTGCCAAAAGTGATGGTAAGCGGAACGCATGCGATATCATATTTTTCCCTTATTGCCTTTGGTATATCTGCAGAGCTATCGGTTAATATTCCTATCATCTTGATCCCCCTCTGAATTTTGTTTTATAGACTATCATAAATATACCTATTTCTATTCATTAGGTAAAGACAGGGCTTCAATAAATGCGATCAGCCTGTTGATTGCCCTTTGAATTCTCTGATGCACTATGAACTCCAAAATATTATTTGGCTTGTGGCTGGCAACTACCAGCGTTTTATCGTTGCCCATAAGTCCTATGTTTACATCTATTGGAATCCTGGAGCTTCCATTTATATCGCAGTAGACCTTGTAATTCCCAGCATCACTCTCATCTTCCTCGATCCTTCCAGGCAGGATTTCAACTGCTTTCTTCAGGATATTGGCTATCTCTAATAGCGACTTACCCTTGATGATGCATTCCCTGTACTTTATGCTGGTGACATCAAAGATCTTTGAAAGAAAACCCTGAAAGCTTAGGGTTTTTCCTTCGGGCTTCCGCCCGATGATCTCTTCTGCAATATGCTGCTTGATCTCCTTTTTGGAAAGGTCCTCACCAAAGATATTGACATTGGCACTGATTTTAACCTCATCCTTCGCGGCATGTCTTGCCTTCAAACTGAGTTCGGATTCGATCTTTTTATAGCATTCGGGGCAGATGCTGCCTTTAAACGTGGAGTGCAGGCACACTTTGCAAACCTTCTCCCCGCAGATGGCACATATATAATCCGCAAACAGCGTCGGGTGGTTCTTGCATTTTATTGATGTTAACTGAGACTCTTCCATAGGTTAGATGTTAAATTATTGAATCATTTAATAATAGCTCTGATTGCATCAAACATGAATTTGCCTCCCCAGAATAGCAGAAAAGCTCCGCAGATTCCAAATATAACCTTGAAGACCATCTGATTGAAGAATTTTCTTCCTGTGACGATAGCAAATCCTACGAAACCGTACCATATAAAATCCGCAAGTATATGACCTGTGAAAAAAAGGATTATTCCCGCGATCCCAAATTTTATCGCAGCAATAAGGTAGGCAAGTCCGATCGTCAGCCACCAGAGTATCCAGTATGGATTGGAAAGTGAAACCAGGATTCCAGATAGAAGAGGGCTGCTCCTGCTCCTGTTCTTGTCCACCGACAAGAATGCAATATCTTTTCTGCTCAATGCCGATTTAGCAAGCATCGTACCCATCCAAATCAACATTGCTCCTCCGGCTAACCCGACAATTATGAATATTATTTCTTTTTGTACGAGCTTTATCAGTCCCAACGCCAGTCCAGCTATCAGCGTTGCTTCCAGGATTGCATGCCCGATCGTAAGAAATACGGCAGACCAGATACCCTTTTTTGCGGTCTGGGCTATCGTTACTATCAGTAGCGGTCCTGGCATGATGGCTCCGGAAAAAGCCACCATAAGCGATGATAAGAAGATGCCTATCAGGTTCATTATGTCGTTTGACTGGAACAGGTACTGTATGGTACTACTATTTTCAGCGATTGTGGGGTCAATTTGAACCTTGCCGGCAGTCTGCAGATATATTCTCCATCTGCGTAAACTGCGAAATCACGGTCGGCCTCCAGGTTGACCTCATCTGTTCTGAATATCCAAATACACGGGTCGGTGACGTGCGTGCCCTTGTATGTTCTGGGGAAGACCTTGATGAAGTGAAGTTTTGAAATTTCTTTCACCACAAAGATGTCGAAGAGGCCATCAGTGATCTTTGCATCAGGGCATACCTTCATTCCTCCACCATACTGGCTTGCGTTTGCAACAGCAACCATCATGGCCTTTATGTCTATAGTGCTTAAGTTGCATGTTATCCTGAAATTAGCCGCTTTAAAGTGTATCAGGGTCTTGTAAACAGAATACAGATACTTGGCCGGTCCTCTCAGTAGGGGTGTTTTGGTATTTGCCAGTTCGTTGACTTCGGAATCAAATCCTGAGCCACCTATGCACACATATTTTTCACCGTTTATGTCCCCCACATCCACACTGATGTGGTTATCCTGCTTGATTATCTCACACGCCCTTTTTATGTCTCTTGGTATATTGTTTGCTATGGCATAGTCGTTTCCCGATCCGACCGGGATCATGGCAAGCGCGACATCGGTTCCGTATATTCCGTTTACTATTTCGTGCACTGTCCCATCCCCGCCAACTGCTGCGATTATCTTATACCCTTCCTCCACAGCTTTTCTTGAGATATGGATGGCATCCTTCGGAGCGGTGGTTATTGCAATATCGTGCTCAATATCTAATTTGTTAAGGCTTTCTTTTATCATGGGGATGTTGTGAAGTCCCGCACCATGACCTGCAACGGGATTCACCACTAATAGAATGCTCATTTCTCTCCTTTGCCAATTGTAATTAAAACATTATAATTTTGACGTATGTATAAGGCAATTTTTTTAAATCAGGAGGCTGCGCATAAATGAACATTTTTAACAGAATTGTTGTAATTTTAATCCTGCTTTTCATTGTTCTCTGGTCGCTTACAGCGATATTCAATGTATTTTTTGGATTCATAAGCTTCCAGGACACATTTGCTAGAGCGGTGGCTTTCACGGATGTTTTGGGCAAGTTTGGTCTCGCGTTTATATTGTTGCTCGTTCTTATTATAAGCATGGTTCTTTTAGCTCTGGAGTTTTACGTCAGGAAACCTTCGACAGTTCGCATATCCGGCGTGAAGTCTGGTATGGCAGTGATGTCACTGTCTTCAGTGAGCGAGCATGTTCGCCAGGATGTTTCGAAGATCGAGAATGTTAAGGATGTTAAGGTCAAGGTTAGCTCAAAAGCTGGCGGTGCTGTGATCAGGCTTCTTCTGGGGCTGGCAGAAGGGATCGATGTCCCGGCGAAGATGGCAGAGGTTAATGAGGTGATCAAGGACACAACGATAAATAAACTTGGCGTGAAGCTCACCGACATGAAAGCTACCGTAGTACACCTCGCAGGTGCCCAGAGCAGGCAACCCGAGCCAAAGCAAGAGGCTCAAGTTGAGGTATTACCAAAAGAATAACGGATCAGAAGTCACCTAATAGAATTCCTGATGAATATTATTCGGTTTTCTCTTTAGCCAGGTCTGAGATCTTTTTTGCTGATTCCTTTATGTCCTGAATTCTTTCTCCGATGGACTCGCTTACCTCAGCAACCTTTTTCTTGGAGGACTCGTAGCCCGTTTTGATCTTTTCTGCGGTGGATTCGACTACCTCTTTACCCTTTTCGTAGAGTTCGGTAGTTTTTTCCTTAATGTCCTTTCTCAGCTCAACACCTGGTTTAGGAGCATATAAAAGACCCAGGACGGCTCCTGTTGCTAAGCCAAGCAAAAATCCCATTCCTGCAGCGAAACCAGTTCTAAATCCATCACTTTCGGAACTCATATTAAACCTCCCGGTTTTAGTTGTTTTTTAAGATAAATAGATTTTATCACAAACTGGTCGTTTATGTGATTCAAGTTGTCTATTTGAGATATTAAAAGAATTGGAGCGTCCGACGGGGATCGAACCCGCAACATTCAGCTTGGGAAGCTGACATTCTACCATTGAACTACGGACGCTCAGAAGTCAGCTATGCACTGTGCCTTTTAGCCGAGATACCCTTGAGGGAGGCCTCCTGTTTTGAGGGCATCGTCTCAAAGGTGATATATTTTTTTCCTTCTCTTATGCTGGATAGCTTTTGCCTGATGGCGCTGCGTGTGTGCTTGCCGGATGTCGGAGCAAGGAGCAATCCCAATGCTGCACCAACTACAAGGCCGATTATAAAACCCCTAAACAACACTCCTCCAGGTCTGTTGGCTTGGTTTGTGGTATTGTAACATATATTATGACAACTTTGATATTTGAATGAAGGGTAATTGGGCTAATGGAAGAGCGGTCTCCTCAAGTCAATGATGTCTATCAGCTTTTTTTTAAAAAAGCTCTTACTGATTTGAGAGAGCTAAGAGACAGAATTCTTTCGTGTAATAAATGCTTTTCAAATACAAGTAGTAATGTGAGGAGAGTAGTTGGATCAGGCTTTCCCATCGCGGATATATTTTTGCTCAAATCTGAGTTTACTCCTGATGAGCTTGAGTCAGGCATATCCTTTTATGGCCAGGATGGGGAAGTCATATCGAAGGCCTGCAGTGCGCTTGAGAATATCAGGTTCGAGTTTGTTTACGGCACCGCATGTCATAAGTGCCACGCAGATGATTTCGCTGGGGCTGATCTTGATTGTTCTGATTTCATCTCCACGGAATTGAGGATAGTAAGACCCAGGATCATATTAGCCATGGGAAGTAGAGCTTTTGCTGTGCTGCAGGAGGCTGGTTACACCGGTAAGGACCGGGTTTATATTCCCGGTAAGTTAATAAAAAGCAATTATGAGAGCATGATCCTTGTGACACTTGACATTTCTGAGGCTCTGAGCAGCGAAGAGATGAAGAAAGCATTCTGGTCACATCTTAAGCTCCTTGATATAAGCTATAAGAACACGCTATCGCTTCTTGAGAAGAATAACCCCTTAAAATAGTAAATATATATTTACATATGAATATAATAATGCTAATATACATGTGTGCGCATTTTAAGGATATTTGTTAATTCTTTCAAGTCTCAGTTCTGGATACTTCCCAGACCCGTGGTCTATGTAATTTTGATTTTATTCTTTGCTACCGAGCTGGTTGCGTTAAGGGTTTTGGGTTTTTACCCTGGTCCTGACTATTTTACCGGTGCCTTTTTGCCGCCGCCAATCTCTCAATTTAAATCCCTTGCCATTATGGCAGTTACCAATATCAACGGATTTGCTCCTTCGAGATATTGGGCTGCAGTTACAATAGCCTTAATGTTTTCGGTCCTGTTCAACTCTTTGTTAGCTGCAATTTTCCAGGTTTATTATCTACCCAGAAACAGTGAAGCAACGCGCAGAAATAGAATTTCTGTTCGTGGACAATTTATTAAGCAGGTGGTCGTCAATTTTCTTTATATCCTCGCTGCTTTTGTGGTTGGTGGATCTGTATACTTTGGCGTGGTCGCTCTATCCGGTGCTCTGGCTATTGCTGGACCTGTCCCGGCATTTGCAGGGGCTGTTTTTTCTGCTATCTTGCTACCCATTATTCTAATCCTGCTTCATATGCCACTTGCTGCCGCATTAGCGTTTAAATGCATGAGGATGAACGAGCTGTTAAAAATACTGAAAAGGAGCTGGCCCAGGCTGCTTATTTTTTCATCCATTTTCGTAGCAGCGATCATCGTCTCCAAGACTTTGCTTGTTAATATAATTTGCAGTCCCATTAATCTTGTCTCCACTATTTGGCTAAAGTGGGCGATGTTTTTTGCTGCGACCTTTTTATTATTACTATTGAGTGCGATTCAGAACTTTTTCGGCCTTCTTTTTTCAAGAGGAATCATCCAGGCCTCATTTGAAAAAAATAGTATTGACATATCTTAAAATGCTATAATGATTCCCTTCTATTTATAGGAGACAATATGGATGATAATTATTACAATCCGTGCTTATTTTGCTTAAACGAAGAGACTATTACGGGTGAGTATAAATATTGCCGTCTTCTAGAGAAGATGCTCAAGAAATCAAGGTGTCTGGAGATAATGAGCTTTTCTTCTTTAAACGAAAAAAAGGAAGACGAGATAGTTCATTTTCTAGAGAGCAGCTTTGATGATACTTTTTTCGATGTCATTGATGATGAGGATACTGTCAATTGACCTTTGTATGAGGCTAAGCCCTCTTGATCTTAACACAAGGGTTTTTAATGTTACGGGGGTTTTGTGGGCAGGCATTCATCACAGGTGAGAGGAAGCTTCTGGAAAAGGTTTGGCGTCGCGATCATTTTTGGCGGCATAGCGCTTGGCCTGACCTTTGTAAGCCAAATTAACTTATTTACTTTTATCATCAATTTAAAAGAAATAATAATGTTGTTTGGCACTGCACTTTCGGGTGCGTTTGGTGGCTTGATAGTTACCATTCTTGCCGGTGTTGTTGAACAAGGTAAACCGTGGGCTTACGCGATTGCGCATCTTATCGGACTTGTTTTTGTTGGTGGAGTATTTGGCTCTACCATAAAGAACTCTCGTTCAAAGATCTCCCAGACGCTCATCTGGCTGATAATTTCGGTCGTATATTATTCCATCTTTTATTTCCCGCTTTATAATTTTTTTGATGCGCTGATTTACGAGCATGATGTCACATTGACATGGGCACTGATGCAGGCAAGCTGGTTAAACTATGTTCGTGAGGCAGTATTTACAGTTATAATTACGCTTATACTTGTGGGTCTCACCCCGGAGGGTTTTAAGAAATCCCTTTTTGGAAGGCGTGTGTGAATAACGGGATGTAGCGCAGCTTGGTTTAGCGCGCAGCGTTCGGGACGCTGAGGTCGTGGGTTCAAATCCCACCATCCCGACCAATTAAGACATTTCTTCCCCTCTTAAAAAAGCAGAAGTAATCCATCTATTATTTTCAAAATCTCCATATTTTCTTCATTTTTTAATTATATATATATCAAATAAAAAGAATAATAATAGGAGAAAATGAAGAAGAAAACACTAAAATGGTGGTTGGTGAAAATTGACCGATTTTCTGCCTGGGTTTTACTGGCAACAATGTTTTTGTATTTTTTAAGTGGTTATGGCATGACCAAGGGAATTATTGATGCCAGGTTTTCCAACCTGCTGCATACAAATATTTTGCCTTTTGTGATTATGATTTCTTTTGCTATTCATACTTTTTTATCAGTGCGACTGTCTTTTAAACGATGGAGAATCTGGAACACCTTTACTTTTATTCTATTGATAATAATTTATTCAGCGTTTTTGATCGGCTTTGGTTATGTTGAATTGTTTTATAAAAACGCAAATGTGAGAGAAGAAACAGCAATCGAACAAACTACAACCACTACTGAAACGGTAACAACAAGCCAGGAATCTTCAAGTACAGAATCCCAGGAAAGGGTTTTTACCAGAGAAGAATTGGTTAAATACAACGGTAAAAATGGCACGCCGCCCTATGTGGCAGTTGATGGGGTGGTTTATGATATGACAGGCGTTTTTGTTAATGGCAGGCACTTTTTTCACACGGCTGGCGAGGATTTGACCGACGCTTTTTACATGGAACATATGAAATCACAGATTACGAAGTATCCAGTTGTTGGTAAGTTAGAATGAATAAAAAACATATTTACATATATAAATAATTATGCTAATATGTTTATGATTTAATTGGGAATATTTGGTGAGAAGAGTTACAAAAAGTTAGGGCCTGGTAAGAACAGGATTCCATCGATACTATTCAGAACCTCAGTTATACTTGCATTTATTTTTCTTCTGATTAATTACGTCGAGAATGTTAGGAGTCAGAGGATTAAAAGCAGCGATCTCGTTCCGATTTATTTTGTTACTTCACCAGTCAGCAAGTATGCCAGGATAACAGAGGATATCATTGAGGAGTTTCTCATCCCTAAACAGTATGTTCCCCCTTCCCTTTCCGTCAGCAGGGCACAGGTCCTTGAGGGTTATGCTTCAAGGCCGCTAGCTGCAGACGAGATCATTTCCAAACATGCCATATCGATAACCGGCGCTATATCAATCGAAGATAAAAGTACTGCAAGTGGATACAGGCTGGTTTTTATTCCTGTTGATGGGGGGATAATTTCATATATTGAACCAGGGGATAAGGTAGATATCTTTTTCACTTTTAATTCAGACGGCATTAATGCTTCTGTTACTGAAAGAATTTTCAGCTCTGTGGAAGTTTTCGCAACCTCAAATGATAGAGGTCTCTCATCAATGCTCAATGGCGAAAATCAGATTCTTGGTAATGTTATGGGCAGCGAGACGGTCTTAGTGTCAGGTCAGCAAGGCCTGATATTAATAATCCCTCGCATGGGACTTGAAAAGCTGTTCTTTGCGATGGCGAGCGGGAGGATAGATGTTGCATTGGTTCCTGAAGTTTAATCGGTGATTAAAGTTAGGGAGTAGAGTTATGAAAAGGGCCTATCTCGTCGTAAATGATTCAAGTCGCAAACCGTATGCCATCGATTATTGTGCAAGTAACTGGATACTTATCGTTGGTCTTTCTGATCGGATTTCAGGCCATGAAGTCAAGATTCTGGATTCAAATCCCGATATGCTGTTGATCGATGAAGAACTGGTCGGTGATTTGAGCTCAGATTTTAGACGTAAATTGGTAAGAAAGAATGAAAATGCCAGTATTTATGTAATAAGCAGGTGTGGAGCGCGAGATGGTCTTGAAACAGTTCCGCTGCGGGCGATTGCGGAAGGTGAATTCATTACGGGACCAACTGATAAAAGAGTATTAACTGTTATACCAGTTTGCAACGATGAACAGGGCCATCTCTTTACTGCCTATTTTGCTGCTCTTATTAAGTCAAACTTTATGAAATCGACCGCCTCTTTATCCGAATTTGGGTGCGCTTTCCGAGAGCTATCATTTTTCCCCTCAGTGTCCATTAATGCTTGTAACGATCTTTCTGATCTGTTGAAGGTGAGAAACGAACTAAACTCTGATAAGCTGCAGAAGGTCTGCGGCCGATACAACGACCTGGATTTATACATCTGTCCACACAAAGATAGTCTGGATCAGGCGTTTTATGAAAGCATCATAGATGTGCTTAAGGATAGTTACGATTTTTCGTTCTTTTATGTGGTCATCAGAAATGGGTTGCAGTGCTTGCCCTGGTTCATTAATCGCTCTGATTTTGTATTCATCATCTCTGACTGCTCACCCCAGTCTTTTTATTTTTTAAGACAGAACATGGGGAAGCTGAAGACCCTGGTTGAACCTGTTTCCGCGCAATTTGTGTTTACTAATTGTGATCATGCGGCTTCGGTTTCAAAAAGAGTTTTCAGGAATCTTGCTGGAGATTTTGGAACCGTGTTTTTACCATGTGATGATGGGATTCTACTTTTGTACGAGCAGGCCGGTAAGGTTTTGTTGAACAGGATGGATCTTTCCTACATAGGTCAGATTGCGTACCTCATCAGCCAGGTCGTGCCTGAATTAAGAAAATCATGATGACAAGTTATTTTATATATTTACATAATTATATAATTGTATTATAATATAAATGATGACTGATCTGAGGAAAAAGATTTTTTCAAGCTTAATAAGAGATATAGAGGATCACGGGTTCGATTCGCTGTCATTTAATGAGAAAACTGATCTGATCCGCAGGCTGACTTCAAGGGTTATTGATGATGAGCGAATTATCCTGACCGATGGGGAGAGAAGCGAGCTTGTTAGTGGCATGCTGAATGAGATTCTGGGTCTGGGCCCAATTCAACCTTTGCTTGAGGACCCGCAGGTCAGCGAAATAATGGTCAACGGGTCAAGGAATATCTTTTATGAGGTTAATGGGAAAATTAAAAGATCGGATTTACACTTCTTTGATGATGAACATCTGATGAGGGTGATCGAAAAAATAATATTACCTTTGGGCTTGCGCGTTGACGGGGCTTCTCCGATGGCGGATGGACGACTCCCTGATGGATCAAGGGTAAATGTGATCCTCCCACCGCTCTGTCTTAATGGTCCAGCGCTCACTATCAGGAAGTTTTTCCTGAAGTCCCTATCTCCTGCTGACCTTATGAACATTGGTTCAATCTGTAAAGAGGCTCTTGACATCATCAGAAGCCATGTCATTTATAAGTCTAATATCATAATCAGCGGTGGTGCGAGCTCTGGCAAGACCACATTATTAAACTCAATATCATCATTTATCAATGACCATGAGAGAGTAATAACCATTGAAGATTCTGCAGAATTAAGACTCTTATCAAAGCACGTCATCTCACTTGAGAGCAGGCCAGCCAATGTGGAGGACAGAGGTGAAGTTACGATAAGGGATCTTGTCAGAAACGCGCTCAGGATGCGTCCGGATAGATTGATTATCGGTGAAGTTAGGGGCGGTGAATGCCTGGATCTACTCCAGGCTCTTAATACGGGTCATAAAGGGTCGCTTGCGACTGTTCATGCTAATTCGCCAGGCGAACTGATCTTTCGACTTGAGACGATGGCACTTATGTCGGATGTAAATCTTCCGTCAAGAGCGATAAGGCAGCAGATATCCACTGCTATTGACCTGATCGTGCATCTAAAGAGGTTAAATAATGGGCGAAGGGTCGTAAGCGAGATCAGCGAGGTCAGCGGTATGAGCGGCGATGATGTTAATGTTGAGCCTATCTATACAAATGCGGAAATAGGTTATGCAAATCCAAAAATTGCCTGAATTAACAAGCTTAACTTTGAAATTAAGGGGAAGTATACCGAAGAGAAAAACGGCTACCCTGTTCTTCATGCTGACGATTGTTGCCCTGTTTACACTCTGTGTTGTTATCAAAAATCTTTTCCCATTGATCACCACATTAGTTTTTTCTTACGTGGCGTATTTTATTTTTAATTTTATTAAACAGAGAAATGACCTGCTTCTATATAAGGAGCTGGAGCGCTTCATGGATATCTTTATGTCGGGTTTATCCGCTGGACTTTCTGTAAATAAGGCGATGGAGTTTGCCCTCGATGGTCTTGGGGGAAGTAGGTTCAAGAAAATTTTTGATTTGGTAAGCGAACAGTTAGTTCTGAATATAAGACCCCATATCGCAATACGGAAAGCAGGCGAAGAGTTCAAAATAAAAGAGCTGGAACTTTTGGCTGTCATACTGGAATCTCAACTGAGGGCAGGGTTCCCGCCTAATAAGTTGCTGCTTCAGGTCAGGAGCGTGATTGTGGATAGGATGCGGTTTAGCAGAAAAATTAAACTATTTAACTCCCAGAACGAGCTGTCTGCAAACATTCTTTCATCGGTTCCCGTTTTGTTGCTGGGTTCAGTGATGTTTTTTAAATCTGAATATCTTCATCAACTCAATCAAAACTTTTCTGCACAATTGTTTCTGCTACTTGCAGTCCTGATGGATATTGCAGGTCTTTGGATGATGAGGCGTTTGACGAGGTATGGTGGTTGATATGAAATATGCGATCCTCATCTTATCCCTGCTGACATTGATGACCGGTATATTTATAAGAGTTCGCAAAGTCAATTATGACTCTGAGATTTCAAAAGTTAGGGATAAGAAAAACAGATCTATGCTGGCGGTCATGGATAGAACTGTTTCGAGCGTTCTTGTAAAGAAGTTGATTGATAAGAGGTTCCTGACCTGGATTTATCTACCTTTCATAAAGGATGTAAATTTTGAGGAGAAGGTCAGGCTTTTTACTGAGAAGATGATATTTGTTTTCGTGTGGTTGGTTTGCGTGTTTATATTACCTTTTAAAGGTTTTTCGCTTTTATTATCCACGGTTATTGGTTTGGCTTTAGCTTTTTATTTTCCCGATTTAAATAATCTCATTTCACGAAGAAAAAGGTCACTGGTGTCCGAAAAAGAACTTTCCCTGGCTGTTGATGTATTGACCGGGATGTGCGAGAGCGGATTGTCAGTGAGAAGCGGTCTTGAGTTGTCGGCAAAGGTATTAAAGAGCGATCTGTGCGAGGATGTTAAATTATTTTGCTCAGGTACGGCCATGGGGAAAGAAAAAGAGTTTATTCTGGAGGAATTAAGAAAGAGGCCTCTTACGCTTGCAGTTTTCGACTTCTTCCAGATGCTCTCGCGTTTCGAGGAGGTCGGCTCACCGGTTAATAGCTATCTGTCGGAGTTGTCTGCTCGCCTCAGGGAAGACCAGCTTTTCAGGGCTGAGGAGCACGCAAGGAGATCGCAGATAATTTCTCTTTTCCCGCTTACCTTTTTGATTCTGCCTTCTTTTCTAATCATGACAGTGACAATTTTCTTCCTTCTGTCTTTCAGATTTTTTAACGGATAAAAAATTGGAGGTGATCTTTGAGGAAACTAAAAGAGATGGTGATCGGTTCTGATGGACAGGCGACGATCGAGTACGCGCTTATAGTTTTTGTCGCTGTTGTGCTGGCAGGAGTGTTAATTGCCGTTGGCAAGCCTGCATTTGAGCAGCTTGTAGGAATGGTATTCCAGAAGCTTTTGCAGGTGGTGATGTAGAATGCGTGGTGGTGCTCTTAAGGATCAGAAGGCTCAGTCGGCGTTAGAATTCGCGCTGATTTTCCCTTTGATAGTTTTTGTCGTTCTTTCGCTCGTGCAGCTAATTCTGTTTCTATTCGTTGAATTAAATATTGCACAAGCCGCAAGGAACGGTGCAAGGGAGGGTGCCACCACAAATAGCAATTCGGCAATTTATGAATCCGTAAGCTGCTCATTAAATGGCAATATGAAGGATGTTATCGTAAATGTGCAACCTGCTTCGCCCGGTTCAAGGAATCGCGGTGACCTGTTAGCTGTTAGTGTTGAAAAAAAGGTGCCCATCGTCGTTCCAGTGCTAGGTGTCCTGATGAAAGATGGACTGACGGCCAGGTATAGATCGGTGATAAGACTTGAAAAAGAGTGATAAATGTCAGGGAGCAAACACCACCATATTTGTGCTGGTTTTTGCCGTGTTTTTGATATTGGTTTGCCTGGCTGTGATTGATTTTGGAATGCTATATATTGCACGTGAAAGGGTAAAGTCTTCTGCGGATTTTGCCGCGCTTTCAGCAGCGGCTGAACTGCTATTCATGCGCGATGGCAGGGAGGCCGCTCAGAGGGTAGCAAGCGAAAATAATTGCATTCTCTCTGACTATGAAGTCAGGGGAAACGTAGTGCAAGTATCTTTAAGAAGGGAGGTCAGCGGCTTGTTCTTTCCCAAGTTCATTGGGAATTTGAGGATCGTCGAGGCAAGATCCGCAGCTGAATTTAAGGAAAGGTGGTGGCTCGATTATATAGATAAATTTAGTGATAAATGATATTTACAATAGTCGTTCTTTATGATAAATAGGTATGGCATTTTATCATAAAAAGCAAGGTCTCCTGCTCCCTTATAAAGGAGCTGTCAATCCAGAGGAGGTGTGTTTTGAGAATTTATGAAACTTTGCTTGTAATTGATCCCTCGTTAGATGTCGAGAAGACCGATAAGACGATTGATGGGTTAAAATCCTTGATCGAAAAGTTGGGCGGCAAGGTTACTGACATCGAAAAGTGGGGGAAGCGAAAACTTGCTTACCCAATTAATCACCACGAGACCGGCTTCTACACCCTGATTTTATTCAGCTTTGGGGGTGAGGCGGTAAAAGAACTTGATAGGGTTATCAAGATCTCTGACGAGGTCATCAGGTACATCATAGTTCGAAGGTTTGATAAGGAAAAACAATAAATTTCGAGGTGATGTTTGATGTCCAGGTTTAATACCGTAACGCTGGTTGGAAATTTAACAAGAGATCCGGAACTCAGATATACTCCAAATGGGGCTCCGATTGTTAACTTTGGTCTGGCTGTAAGCAGGTCATGGCAGAACGATACAGGTCAAAGAAGCGAAGAAACGAACTTTTTCGATGTGACTGCGTGGAACAGGCTCGGCGAGAATTGCGCTGAGTCGTTGCAGAAAGGCGACAGGGTGATAGTGACAGGTCGGCTTAACTGGAGGTCGTGGGAGAGCGCAGATGGTGTTACCCGAACCAAGGTGGATATAGTTGCAGATTCCGTTGGGCCAAGTTTGGAGTGGGCAACGGTGAAGATAACCAAGAACCCTAAGGCTGAATTTACCGCCAGCGAACCGCCGATTGATGGCGTCGGTCCTGCGGAGGATGAGGTCCCATTTTAATTAAGGAGGCGATTATATGAAAAAACAGATCAAACAATATGTAGCTCCGCGCTCGCAGCATAGATACTGTTATTTTTGTAAGGAGAAGATAAGTTATATAGATTATAAAGATACTTCCCCGTTAAAGAGGTTTATCTCAGACAAAGGCAAGATTCGCCCGCGAAGGATAACTGGAACCTGTACTCAACATCAGTCCGAGCTTGCTGCTTCCATAAAAAGAGCCAGACAGGTAGCCCTGATGGATTACACAAGTAAGGTATAAAGCTTATTTCGTTTTTGTAGATTGATTTTGGAGGCTAAATGAAGGTAATTCTGATAGAGGATATTGAGAGCGTCGGTTTGATGGGTGATGTTGTTGAGGTCAAGGACGGTTACGCTAATAACTATTTGATTCCCAGGAAGTATGCGATAAGAGCAACACCATCGACGCTGAAGGAAATTGACAATCTCAAGAAAATTCGTCTTAAAAAAGAGGCAAAGATAAAAGAAGAGGCGCTGGCACAGTTCGAGCGAATAAATGACCTACAGATAGTCATTTCTATGAAAGTAGGCGAAGAGGGAAGGTTATTTGGTTCAATTACGCCAATGGATATCGCAGAGGAGATCACTAAAAGGTCGGGAATTGAGGTAGATAAAAGAAAAGTTGGGCTTGAATCCAATATTAAATTTCTTGGCGATTACGAGGTGCCGGTGATTTTGTTTAAAGACGTAGAAGCCAGGGTCATGATTAGTGTCGTCCCAGAGGAAAGCAAGAAAGAAGAATAAATTCGATCAGTAATTCATCTCAACGGTATATTAATTTATCCTCAGAATTGCGATAATAAAATAATAAAATTTCACTATTGGGAAGTAGAGTGGTAAGCAAAAAAGAATTGAAACCCTTAGATACTTCCAGGATGGATAGGATTCCCCCGCATAACATTGAAGCCGAGCAGTCTCTGCTCGGCGCAATGATGCTCAGCAAGGAAGCCGTTGCGAGCGCGATTGAGATAGTTGATGCTGAGGATTTTTACAGGGATAGTCATAAGCAGGCCTTCAGGGCAATTTTGAACCTCAACTCAGTCAGCGAGCCAGTAGACCCGATTACCGTTAGCGAAGAACTTAAGAGGATGGGGGAACTTGAGCGCCTGGGCGGTAAACCTTTTATATACGATTTTGTATCCAGTGTCCCGATAACGGCGAACGTCAGGCAATATGCCAATATTGTCAGCAATTATTCCACGTTAAGAAAGTTGATCGATGCTGCGACGAGGATTGCAGTGCTTGGTTATGAGGCTCCTAAGGATTCAAGGATTGCCATAGATAAAGCTGAGCAGCTTATTTTTGAAATATCTAGAAGCCGTTCCCCCAGCGCTCCGACTGCCCTGAAGAGCCTGCTTGTCGAAACAATGGATTATATTGAGAGTCTTGACCAGGGTAAAGATTTTTCGGGGTTACCAACTGGTTATATTGATTTTGATAAAAAAACCTCTGGCTTACAGCCATCAGATCTAATCATAGTCGCAGCCAGGCCGTCTATGGGTAAAACCTCATTTGCGCTTGGCATGGCCAGGAACATCGGAATAAATGAAAAAAAGCCGGTTGCAGTCTTCACACTGGAGATGTCGGATATCCAGCTTGCCCAGAGGCTGATATGTTCTGAAGCTAAAATAGATTCCAACAGCCTTAAAACTGGCAACCTTGCGGATGATGAATGGCCCAGGATATCAAGCGCGATTGATAGGCTGTCAAAATCGCCCATTTATGTTGATGATTCAAGCTCATTAAACGTAATGGAGCTCAGGGCAAAGGCAAGAAGGCTGAAATCGCAGTATGACATTGCTCTTTTGATCATAGACTATCTTCAATTGATGCAGTCGGGTTTTGATGCGGAGAACCGCCAGCAGGAGATATCGGACATTACCCGTTCACTGAAGATGCTGGCGAAGGAGTTGAACATTCCCATAGTAGCTCTGTCGCAGCTTTCAAGGGGTGTGGAGATGCGCCAGAATAAGAAGCCGCTGCTGGCAGACCTCAGGGAGTCGGGAGCAATAGAGCAGGATGCAGATCTGGTTGTTTTTATTTACAGGGAGAAGGTTTACCACCGGGGGGAAGATGAGGGTTACCTGGATGAAGATGTAAATGGTTATTCGAGGCCTTCGGTTCCCAAGAAAAAGAAGTATCTTGAGATGAATGTGGAATCTGAGGGCGATGCAGTTGGCGATTTAGCTGAGATAATAATTGGGAAACACAGGAACGGGCCAACCGGAGTTGTCAAGATGTTATTCCTTGAGCGATACGCAAAATTTGTTGATTTGGCCAGGGTAGATTAGTTTAATTTATTTAATGTCAATTTTTAATCATTAGTCAAGGAATAGGTGATATATTGCCTGGAATTGTTGTTGTAGGTGCACAATGGGGTGATGAAGGAAAAGGGAAAATCACGGATATTCTTTCCAGCAAGGTGGCGGCGGTTGTCCGCTATCAGGGTGGGAATAACGCAGGCCATACTGTTGTAGTGAACTGTGATCAGTTCAAGTTGCACCTCATCCCTTCGGGGATACTCTACCCCCACATAATAAATATAATTGGCAATGGGGTCGTGATAAACCCGAAAGTGCTTTTGTCTGAGATGGAAGCGCTGGCAGTGCGGGGGATAAGTACGGATAATCTGAGGATAAGTTATAACGCGCATTTGATAATGCCGTACCATATAATAATTGACTCTCATAGTGAATATCATCTTGGTAAGTTTCGCATCGGGACTACCAATCGCGGCATAGGGCCTGCGTATTCGGATAAGGCAGCAAGGGTCGGTTTAAGAGTTCAGGATATGCTGGACTTGAAGATCTTTAAGATGAAGCTTGAGCAGACGTTAAAGATAAAGAACGATTTGATGGAAAAAGTCTACGGTCTTGAACCCCTTCCAGTCGGTGAGATAATCGGTGAGTATCTTGATTATGCTGAAAAATTAAAAAAGTATATGGTGGATACAACTGAACTCATAAATGACATGCTTGATGTGGGCAAAAATGTATTGTTCGAAGGTGCTCAGGGTACGATGCTGGATCTGGATCACGGGACTTATCCGTTTGTCACGTCATCTTCTCCGGTAAGCGGGGGTGCATGCGTGGGAGCAGGAGTCAGTCCTCTACGGATAAATCAGGTCATTGGTATTTCAAAGGCGTACACAACAAGAGTTGGGGAAGGCCCATTCCCAACGGAATTAAGTGATGAGTGCGGTGACATGATCTGCACAGCAGGCCAGGAGTTTGGCACCACCACCGGCAGGAAAAGGCGCTGCGGATGGTTTGATTCGCTAGTTGTACGCTATTCTACTCGCATTAACGGGTTCACTTCACTTGCGCTGATGAAGCTTGACGTGCTCTCTTTGTTTAAGGAGATAAAGATATGCATCGGGTATGAATATGAAGGTAAAGTCTATGACAGGTTTCCCGCGCACCAGACCATAGTAAATAAGTGCAGGCCAATATATGAAATGCATCCCGGGTGGTTGTGTGACATTTCCAGTGTGAACAGGTTTGATGACCTTCCGATCGAAGCGCGGAACTATATATCGCGCGTGGAGGAGCTAATTGGGACAAGGATTGAGATCATATCAGTTGGACCGGGCAGGGAACAAAGCATACTGAGAGGTGATGTATTTTGAGCATTTCAAGGTATTCGAACAAGGAGATGGCGGATATCTGGTCTGAGCAGAGCCGCTTTAATTTTTGGCTTGAGGTTGAACTGGCGGTCTGTGAGGCGATGATGGATGTTGGACTATTGTCCGAAGCTGACTTCGGGGTAATAAAGGGTAGTGCAAGCTTCTCTTTGAGCGTGATTGCTGATATCGAAAGAGTCACAAACCATGAGCTGGTGGCTTTCATTGAAAATGTCGCTGATAATGTTGGTGAACCATCAAGGTTTCTTCATTTCGGCCTTACCTCATCCGATGTCATTGACACTGCGCTTTCGCTGCAGATCACAAAATCACTTGACCTTATCAAATCTCAGGCTAAGAAGTTGATGATGATGCTGGCCCAGCGAGGATTGGAGCTCAGGGATGTACTTATGATGGGTCGTACTCACGGAGTCCACGCGGAGCCGATAACGCTGGGATTCAAACACGGGGTCTGGGCTTTTGACTTCAACAGACATCTGAAAAACCTGGATGAGGCTTTAGAGAAGTCAAGAGTCGGTAAGATATCGGGGGCTGTGGGGACTTACTCAACCGTGGACTCTGAGATTGAAGAGAAAGCACTGCATAAGCTTGGACTAAAGGTTTATAGAGGATCGACGCAGATAATAGGCCGTGAGATGGTAGCGGATGTGCTCTGCACACTTGCCTTGGTGGCGGGGACGATAGAAAAGATAGCAACCGATATTCGTTCGCTCCAGCGTACGGAAATAGGCGAGCTAAATGAGCCGTTCACGGTTGGGCAAAAAGGGTCTTCCGCCATGCCGCATAAGAAGAACCCGATAATATGCGAACGGCTATGTGGCCTTGCGCGACTCATCAGGGGGTATGCCATGGTTGCGCTTGAAAACATTGTATTGTGGGGTGAGCGGGATATCTCGCACTCATCTGCTGAACGATTTGAGCTCCCGCAATCCTTTATCCTTTTGAGCTATATGCTGGATCAACTTTATTATGTAATGTCAAACCTGGTATTTGACGCTGACAGGATGAAGCAAAATATTGATATCTCAAGGGGCAGATATTATTCGCAGAAGCTGATGCTTGAGTTGATTAAATCAGGAAAGACGAGGAAGGAAGCCTACGAGAACGTCCAGTGTATAGCATTGAGGTCATATCAGACAGGAGAAAATCTGCAGGAGCTCGCTTTCACCGATGAAGAGATTACCAGATCGCTTTCTCCTGAGACGCTCAAAAACTGTTTTGATCTTCAGATATTTTTTAAAGGCCTGGATAAATTTTATGAAAGGCTTAGTGAGCTTTTAATTGAATGACGTAAGAATAAAGACTGCACTCATCAGCGTATCTGACAAGAAGGGACTGGTCGAACTGGCAAAAGCACTGAGCGACCTTGAGGTTAAGATAATCTCAACAGGAGGCACGCTTGAAGCTTTGACCAGGGCAAATATCAGGGCGCATGGTGTTTCTGAGGTGACGGGCTTTCCTGAGATACTTGGCGGAAGGGTGAAGACCCTCCACCCCCTGATACACGCGGGAATACTATTTGACAGGGATAATCCCGATCACGTCAGCCAGATGGCAGAAATGGGGATTGAGGGCATAGATATGGTCGTCGTCAATCTCTATCCGTTTGCCGAGGTTATAGCAAGAACGGGCATAAGTCGCTCTGAAGCAATAGAGAATATTGATATTGGCGGGCCCACGATGATAAGGGCTGCGGCAAAGAACCAGAGCGGTGTGCTGGTCGTGGTCGATCCTGACGACTATCCCGAGGTCATCGCTGAATTAAATAGGACGAGTGGCTATATATCTCTTGAGACAAGGCAGAGATTTGCGGCTAAAGTGTTCAAGCATACTGCTGGCTACGATGCAGTGATAGCCTCCTATTTTGATGAGGAAGGGCAACTATTCCCAGATAATTTGATCCTGAACTTCAAGAAGGTCGCTGATCTGCGATATGGAGAGAATCCAATCCAGCCGGCCACCCTCTACTCACAGTTGGGTAAATCGGGAGGCTTCTTCAATAATTTTGAGCAGCTTTCAGGGAAAGAGCTTTCGTATAACAATGTACTCGATATTCATTCTGCGTGGAGAGCTGTTTCTGACCTGCGGGCTCCTGCTTGTGTTATCGTGAAACATAACAATCCATGTGGTGCAGCTATCGGCAGTGATGAAATGGAAGCCTTCCTTAAATCGCTTGCCTGTGACCCTTTGTCAGCATTTGGCGGTATAGTAGCTGTAAGAAAAAGAATAGATGCGAAGCTGGCCACTGAGATCACCAGGACTTTCTTTGAGGCGGTCATTGCTTCGGAGATTGACGATGAAGCGCTTGATGTATTGAGGACCAGAGAAAAGCTCACCGTGGCAAGCATTAGCAGTGAACTGCAATCAGATGCTGAGTACAGGTTTGTTGATGGCGCCCTGCTCCTCCAGGCTGCTGATATTGGGACAGTGAGCAGGGAGGAGCTTGAATTTGTGACCGACTTGAAACCGACTGAAAACCAGATTGACGAACTGCTATTTGCCGTGGCTGTGTGCAAGCATGTGAAGTCAAATGCAATCGTCATTTCCAGCGATTTTGCGACAGTTGGGATAGGAGCAGGCCAGATGAGCCGGGTGGATTCGACGAAGATTGCCGTAATGAAAGCAGGGGATCGGTCAAAAGGTTCCGTGCTTGCCTCTGATGCCTTTTTCCCTTTCAGGGATTCCATAGATGAAGCTGCAAAGGCGGGGATAATCTCAATCATTCAGCCAGGAGGATCGAACCGCGATGCTGAAGTGATCGAAGCGGCAAACCAGCACAAGATCTCGATGGTCTTTACCGGGAGACGGCATTTCAGGCATTAAAACAAATTGCAAGCGCCAAGCGTCAATACGTTTCGTTCATCATGATTTCTTTTAAGAATTGGTATCTGGAGGATTTTTATGGAGATAGCATCTGTTTTTGAAAATAGAGTCAATAAAGCGCTTTTATATACTTTCATGCCGCTTGCGTTTGCGGTGCTTACCTATCTGGGCAGCCAGGTGAGCATCTACCTGCCCTTCACACCGGTGCCGATCACCCTGCAGGTATTGACAGTGATCCTGGCGGGTCTTACGCTTGGGCCACAGCTCGGCGCTTTGAGCCAGGTAGAATATGTAATTGCTGGTATTCTCGGCGCTCCTGTTTTTGCGGGTGGAAAATCCGGAGTTGTTGCTCTCGCCGGTCCAACTGGCGGCTATATAGTGGGTTTTGTGTTTGCTGCTTTTGTGGCCGGAACTGTTTACCGCGTTTACAGGAGAACGGATGACCGGGGTATATTTCTATCGGCAGCAGCCGGAGTTGCCACTATATATATTTTTGGAGCTACCTGGCTCGCCATCCTTTTTGTACTTTCAGGATTGAGCATCTTTGAATCGATCGGTAAATCCATAATGCTCGGTGTCGTTCCTTTTATTGGCGCTGATTCTTTGAAGATAATAGTAGCAGCGATATTTATGAGGGCGCTTGTTAGTAAATCGTGGCCAGGTAAGGTCTCCAGGCCTCGTTGATCACCCGTGTTCCAAGCAGGATGAACACAATGTAAGATGGTTCCTCTGATGGCCTTATCAGTGACATGCTAGCTTCATGAAGGAGCTTATTGCCCTTTTTGCTATTGCATGATGGACATGCTGCGACGACATTTTTCCATGAAGTCACCCCACCGCGCGATTTTGGTACTACATGGTCAACAGTGAGGTAATCGTCTTCTTTGCCGCAGTATTGGCATACGTAGTTATCCCTGGCAAGGACCGCTCTTCGCGAGATCCTGAGCTTGATTCCTTTGGGTATTTTTACGAATTTAACCAGTCTTATTACGAGCGGATAGGGCATGGATATCTTTTCGGATTTGAATCTTCTTTCTATAATGACCTCGATGGGCTCTGCTTTATCCTTTAACACAAGCACTATTGCCCTTTTTATCGAGGTTATATTAAGGGGTTCATAGCTTGCATTCAGAACTAAAACCTGGTTCATGTCTGCTTTGTCAAAAATTTTTTAAGAATTTATCATAAGATCGCTAATTTCTCAAGAAAAAATTGCTGGTGACAGGCAAATATTTACTACCAGGTAATACGTTTATATTGATATTTGTTGCCTTTGTGGTTTAATTATTAAAAAAGTAAAAGGAGAGATGAAATGACCGAACCCGTGACTCCTCAACCCGTTTCCGGACAGGGGATGGAAGATAAGGCCAGCGGAAGAGCAATTGCAGCAATGGTTATAGGGATTTGTTCAGTCGTATTTGGTTGCTGTCTTTTTGGAATTTTTGGACTAGGTTTGGGTATTGCTGGACTTATTTTAAGCTTAAACGAAAGGAAGGCAATTGCTGCCGGGCAAGCTTCTGAGAAAGGAAAAGTTTTTGCATTAGTTGGTCTTATCACAAGTATTGTCGGAATGGTGTTTGGCATTGGTGGTCTGATCGGAGGAATAATTGGCGGGCTAACATGGTTTACCACTATGTTGGGCGGAACTTTTGCCAATATGTATTGATTCAGGTTTTTTATGGGCATGATGGGTTTTCATCATGCCCTTTTTTAATGTTGGGATATTTAGCTGGTTAGTTTTCATGAGATTTTTATACTGGTTTTATTCCGGGCTCTGCCATCAAAACCCCGCAAGGACCTTGTTTTCGGGGAATGTCCATTATGTTGTCTGCGCTCGCGATGCTGGCATTTATGAGGGCATAGCTTTTGGCATCATTGTAATACTGTTGTTATATATGTCCCGCGGGAAGGCACCAACTAATTTTCCCGGTCTATTTACTTTGATAATACTTGGCTTGACATCAGTGCCCATAGTGCTGGATACCGGGCTTTCCTCAATAGGCGTCTGGCCGTCAAGCAACGAGATCAGGTTAATGACCGGGCTTTATTTTGGCTTTGCGATTTCAGCCTTTCTTTCGCTGGCTTTTTTTGAAATATTGACCAGATTTTCTCGATTTTCGCTGCTTCAGAAAGTCAGACTTTTTGATGAATGGTGGGCACTTGCGATATTTATTTTAATACCCATGGGATTATGGGCAGCGGTATTATTTCTGAGTTATATCTTCTTTTTTGTTAGCGCTATTTCGGTGTTTCTTTCGATATGGTTCGGCAACCTGGTCTTCATCATGGCGTTAATCAGAAAGAAGACGCAAAGAAATGCTGCATTAGCTGTGGGAATTGCGATATTTGCTGCCGCGGCTGAAATGGCATTCATCGCATCACTGCGCCTGCTTCTAGCTTCGTATTTAAAGTTTTCGCCCTTTTAGGTCTTTTAATATTTGCTAATTTGTTCTAAAATACTGATACTCATTTGCCTAAAGGGGGAAAGATATGGATCTGGAAGATAAAGCAAACTACTTCAGGGTCCCGATAACCATGCCAGCCGATATGGTTGAATTTTTGGAAAAGATGGGCATGCGTTCTAAAAGGACTGGCGGCAAGAAGATCCCAAATACCATGATCGTGAGAAGTGCAGTGCGTGTTCTGGGGAAGTTGGATTTGAATGTGGATGGCGTTCAGACGGAGGAGGAATTAGACGAACGCATCCTGGATGCTTGCCGGAGATATAAGTAGTTCAAAATAGTTCAATTTTGCTGATGTAAGCCTGATAAAAATAAGGCAAGAACCCAATTACTTCTTGATTGTGGTGAGGTCCTGTATCTTGCCGGTATCGATGCTGTTTGCCACGGGTACCAGTAGGTATCTATAATACAGGTCTTTTTGCGGCTTTAAGAAATAAGCGATTATGAGTGAGTTATTCCCTTCATAAGTTGCCTTTTCAGCGTAAAACGGCAGGAGGTTTCTAGTGCTTTCGGATATTACTATTTCATCCTTATTCGAATTTGCGATCTCTTCGATGTTTTTATTGAAGATAATTGGTATCAGATCTGAATTCAGTTGAGCTGAGGCAAGGCTATCCTTGAGCTTTGACATCAGTTCCTGCTGGCTGATAGAACCATCTGAGCTGATCTTTTGGTACAGCTTTTCAGCCGTTTCAATTATGTTTTTCGCTTCTTTGAATTTTGATGTGTTGTAAGAATTTTCCTCGTTCACAAATATCGGAAAATTGATCGTCTCTGCTGCCATGAGCTCACCAGCAGTTTCGCCCATGGGGGCAGCTGACTCCATCGTGTCCTGCACCGGTGCTGATTTCGCGACTTCTTCAACAGTATCTGACTCTGCTGCAGTAGGGGCTGAGGCTGTGATCAGTGTTGGCGCAGTTGAGGTGGAAAGAAATCTGAACATGATTGTTGTTGTCAGTATCAGAATCACAAAAACTGCAGCAGATGCAAGCGTTATCGTGAGGCGATTTCGCCATGCTGACTTTGAAATTTGCATGTTAGTTTTGATTGCTGAGTGCGCCATGGTCGATAAGCTGATTTTCTCCTCATCATTCAATTTATCTGCTTCAATGTTAGAGATCCCATTTTTTAGATAAACCAACATTTCATATCGTTTTCTGCATTTTGCACACGATTTGAGATGCCTGAATATTTCGTCAGCCCGTCTGCCCGAGATCTCAGCATCAACTAACGAGGATATCTCATTGATATAATGTTTTTCGCATGTGTCGGCGTTCATCTCATGAATCATTCCTTTTGACAAGAAAATTCATGCTTTTGTTCACTTCCCCTTGAGTATTTTGAGCATCTGTTCCCTTGCCCTGTTAATACGCGACTTTACGGTCCCTATGGGTATGTTCACTATTCTTGAGATCTCTTCATATTTAAATCCCGAGATGTCACAAAGTATCAGCACCTCTTTTAGTTTCACCGGTAATTCTCCTATTGCATCTATTAAAGTTTGGCCATCGATCTTAGTAATCACTGCTTCCTCCAGGTCGTATTCTGAGGGAAAGTCAATGATTTCGCCCTCATCATCATCGTTTGAGATTTCAATAAAGATTTTTCTCGCTTTTATTTTGTCTCTTGCGAGGTTGGCTGCTATGCTGAAGAGCCAGGTTGAGAACTTGGATTCACCCCTGAACTGCACGGCGCTTCTTATCATCCTTAAGAACGTTTCCTGGGTTACATCAAATGCATCGTCCCTGTTATTAAGGAACCTCATTGAAAAATTGAAGATTTTATCCTGATAACGCATGATCAGATCGGTTGCGGCATGGTTGTCTCCTCTGACAACCCTTGATATAAGTACCTCATCGCATATCGTGTTAAGATTTTGTTCGTATTTCATTTGATACAAGATTTTAAGACTTCCTGAAGGTTTTAAAATAGTATTTTTTAAAATAAAATACTTAAGACATAAGAAGGGTTTGAGATGAAATATGAGATTGCTATAGTCGGGGGAGGACCCGCAGGTCTTTCTGCTGCAATATATGCCTCGCGGGCACTTGTGAAGGTGGCGTTGCTGGAGAAGGGGTTATGCGGAGGACAGGCTGCGACGACGGATCTGATCGAGAACTACCCGGGTTTTCCTGATGGCATTTCGGGCATGAAGCTGATGGAGATGTTCTCAAAGCAGGCGGAACGGTTTGGGACTGAGGTTATTACCTTATCGGAGGTTAAGTCGATAGAAAGATTAGAAGACGGCTTTATCCTTGATCTGGGGGATGGGAAACTGACGTCTTCTGCGTTAATATATTGTGCTGGCCAGAGCCCGTCGAAGCTTGGGATAAAGGGAGAGGAAGAATTTTATGGAAGGGGTGTTTCTTACTGCGCGACCTGCGATGGCGCTCTGTATAGAGGAAAGGAAGTAGTAGTGGTGGGCGGCGGTGATTCGGCAATAGAAGAAGCCATTTTTTTGACCCGGTATGCGAGGAGCGTGACCGTTATCCACCGAAGGGATGAGCTCAGGGCAACTAAAATTCTTCAGAAGAGAGCTCTTGAAAATCCGAAGATAAGGTTTGAATTAAGCGCAGTCCCTGATGAGATCTCAGGGGGGAAGCTTGTTGAGTCGGTACGGGTCAGAAAGTTGAAGGATAACCACCTTAAGGATATTAATGCACAGGGAGTATTCATATATGTTGGATATAAGCCGAACTCGAGGCTACTGGTGGATCTTGTTGAGTTAGATAAGCAGGGTTATATAATAACGGATTCACAGTGCAATACTTCACACCCGGGTATATTTGCTGCTGGCGATGTCAGAAGATCGGGTTTGAAGCAGGTGGCAACTTCTGTCTCGGACGGTGCTATAGCTGCGATGTCTGCCGTCAGATATCTTGAAGCGTTTTAGGAGACATGCATGAAATTAAATGAAATTCTCTTCTTGGATGCCACAGGGAAAGAGGTCGTCGATCTGCAGACAAGGTTAGCGGCGCTTGGCTTTGACCTAAAAGGTGATGAACCTGGAAGGTTTGGTAAGCATACCAGGGGAGCAGTAAAGGAGTTTCAACGTGCGCGTGGCCTGACCGTTACCGGGTCAGTAGACTCCGATACATGGGAAGAGCTGGTAGATGCAGGCTTTCAGCTAGGGGACAGGTCTTTGTACCTTAAAAATCCCTATTTCAGGGGAGATGACGTTCGTGAGCTGCAGATGAGCCTTCGCTCCCTCGGGTTTTATGACGGCGAGGAGACGAGCATCTATGATGAGAAGACAGATCGGGCAGTCAGGGAATTTCAACGGAATATGCAGATATTCGATGATGGCATCGTGGGAAGTCAGACTATATCCCAGATTAATGCTTTAAAAAAAGCAATTGAGTTTGGGAGTTCAATGCCCTATTCGGACAGGCGATACATTGAATGTAAAGATGGAAAGGGCACTAATAACAGGATGTTGTGCATAGCGGCGTCGATGCGCCAGGAAATCGATAATGGTGGGATTGGCGTGTTCGGGCTCACTGAGGCTGAGGTTAATGGACGGCTTTCTGTTCTTTGCAAGAAGGAGCTTGCTCTTTTGGATATAGATTCCGTGCTCATTGGAACGGAAGGTAAAGCGGATGATCTTTCGCTGGCGAATATGATTAATGAGTCCAACGTTGATACGTTAATATACTTAAAGCTCGGGAATTCAAGCGATATCAACCTTGAGGGCTGCACCTGCTATTTTTTCAAAGGTAGAAATTCATTTTCGCAAAACGGGAAGCTGCTTGCGGAGCTTGTGAAGGATGAGATCGTTAAAAAATGTGGGCAGAAAGAGATTGATGTCAGTGGAGCCAATCACAATATTTTGCGATACACAAAGATGACCGCAGTTGAGGTCATACCTGCTTATCTGTCAAACCCATCGGAGGAAAAAAAGCTTAACAGCGAAACCTTTCTGATTAAGGTTGCACATTCCATTGCATCTGGCGTTGCCAACTTTTATGAAAAGGTAAGCCTGTAATTCATGGTCGTTTGCCTCGATGCTAATCACGTGCTAACATTACGAAAATTTGATCATCATGAAATCTAAAAAATTCAAATATGTCCTTTTTGCTGTTGTTTTAGCATCTATCCTTATCCCAATTAACATAGCGTCCAGTTCTCCCCTAACCGAGAAAAAAGAACTAAAAGACAAACTTGTTTCTCAGGTGATATCAATTCGGGAAGAGCTTGATAGTATCGTGGAGGAATATAATGTGGCCACGGAGGCCCTTGAGCAGACAAAAGCAGAAATTGAGGAGCTCGAGGCGTTAAAAGATGATTCCGCGAGCAGATTAAGCCTGTACAGGAAAGATCTTGAGGTTGTGCTGATTGATCAGTACAAACATGGAAAGGTGCAGATCGCTGCGGTGATAGCCGGCACCAGCAATTTGAGCGACTTCTTCTCCCGCGTGGGGCTGATATCAAGGATCGGAGAACGTTATGCAGACCTAATCCAGAAGGTCAGGGAGGCAAAGGATGAGTATGAGCGAACTATTTCCAAACTGAATGACAGAAAGCTGCTGGAAGCGCAGCTGGTTGAAGAGCAGAGGAAAAAGAAGGAAGAGATTGAGAAAAAGATTGCTGAACATGAAAGGTTGATCTCGCAGCTTAAAGTGGATATCTCGGTTCTGGAAAAGGCAATGTACCAGCCGGTGGGCTTCATATCTCCTAATCCTTTCAGTGGGGTGGTGCGGCTGGCGCTGGAACATCAGGGAGAGCCCTATGTCTGGGGATCAGCTGGCCCCGACAGGTTTGATTGTTCGGGACTTGTCTGGTATATTTTCAAGCAGCTTGGTGTGAAGCTGCCGCGCTCTGTCGCAGGACAGTACAAAGCAGGCCGGCCAGTATCGAAAGATCAGCTTCAGCCAGGAGACCTCGTGTTCTTCAGGAATCTGGGTCATGTAGGCATCTACATTGGCAACAGCCAGTTTGTGCATGCTCCACATACTGGCTCATACGTGAGGGTGGAGTCGCTCAATTCGCCATATCGTATTCGCAGTTATTATGGTGCTGTGAGAATAGGTGGCTAGGTTCATGAATTCTGTGGGCATAGCCTACGATGATTTTTTCCTTGAGCATGATTCGGGTTTTTTCCATCCAGAATCACGGAATCGGTTCTTAAATCTCCCGGAGCTTTTTAAAAAAGTCAAGGATGAAAGACTTGCCTGTTTTTATGCTCCCCGACCAGCGATCGAAGAAGAGGTGCTGGCGGCACATAGTAAAGATTATATTGACAGGGTGAAAAGGTTATCGGGGACTGGCACTCTTCACTATGTCGATGGCGATACCGTCGTTGGGCCCAGAAGTTATGATGTAGCCGTGCTGTCTGCGGGGGCTTCGCTCACCCTTCTTGAGAGGATGATGGATGGGGAAATGGAGGCTGGCTTTGCAATCGTGAGGCCGCCCGGCCACCATGCTGTGAGAGAGAACGGCATGGGTTTTTGTATTTTTAATAATGCCGTCATAGCTGCAAATTTTGCGGAAAGGGAGATGGGGATTAAAAAGATAGCTATCTTTGACTGGGATGTGCACCACGGCAACGGAGTGCAGGATGCCTTTTATGACCAGAACCGGGTACTCTATGCTTCGATTCATCAATACCCGCACTATCCGGGAACTGGTTACTTCGATGAAATCGGCACTGGTAAGGGAGAAGGTTATACAATTAATGTTCCCGTTCCGGCGGGCAGCGGCGATCCACATTATCTCATGGCTTTAGATGAGATCTTTCTACCTATTTTCCAGCAGTACGCGCCGGACCTCATCATTGTATGTGCTGGCTATGATGCTCATGAAACTGATCCACTTTCCTCAATTAATCTTAAGCACCTGACTTTTCAAAAGATGGCTTATGGTTTACGAGTTTTAGCCGATAAATTATGTGGTGGCAGGTTGCTGGCAACTCTTGAAGGAGGCTATGATCCAAGGGAACTCACAAAAGGCATTGAGGCAACGCTTTGTGGGTTTAATTGCGTGAAGCCTGAGGGTGAAGAGGTCATTGAAGAGAGGTTTAGTGGCACATCCTTTGAGGACCACCTAAAGAAGATAAAAGCTTATCTTAGCCGCTACTGGAAACTGTAGTTCTTATAGGAAGCTGTCTGTGAAAATTGAAGAATTGCTTAAAATTATGATTGGTAAAAACGCATCCGACCTCCATCTGCTTGCCGATACGAGACCGCATCTCCGCATAGATGGCCAGATCGTTGCTACAGACCTTCCTGTACTTTCAAAGGAGGATGTGGCGAACCTGGCGGATCAACTATTCAACGAGAGAACGAGGTCGATCTTTGAGAGGTTAAACGAGGTCGATTTCGCCTTTGATTTTCCAAGCCTGGCCAGGTTTCGCAGCAATATCTATAAACAGATGGACACTGTTGCTATTGCGATCAGGTACATGACTGCTACCAATCTTGATCTGGAATATTTGAACCTTCCTGATGTGATTAAAAAAATTGTTTTGGAGCCGCGGGGATTGATAATAGTCACAGGAGCTACTGGCAGTGGAAAGACGACTACGCTTGCGGCGATGATTAATTTTCTTAATAGGAACTATTCCAAAAGCATTATTTCAATTGAAGACCCGGTAGAAATAGTCCACGCGAATGTCAGGAGCATAATTTCTCAGCGCGAGATAGGAGAGGATACGGAGTCCTTCGCGCAGGCTTTAAAGCATATTTTACGGCAGGACCCTGATGTCATCGTTATAGGCGAGGTCCGTGACCTGGACACGGTTATATCAGCGATGAGGGCAGCTGAAACTGGTCACCTTGTAATGAGCACCCTGCATACATCCGATGCAGCTGATACGGTTAACAGGATAATTGATATGCATCCTGCTCCCATGAAAAAGGATATTCGCTCATCTCTTGCGATGAATTTAAAGGGCATACTATCCATGCGCCTTTTGAGGGCAAAAAGCGGCGGCAGAATTCCTGCGGTGGAGGTTCTCGTTGGAACGGACAGGATACGAGAAGCAATAATGGTTCCCGAAAAGACCATGATGATACCGCAGATAATTCAGGAAGGAGGCTATTACGGGATGCAGACATTTGATCAGGCTGTACTGAAGCTGCTGACATCAGATAAAGTAAGCGTTGAAGAAGCTATTCTGCATTCCTCCTCAAAACAGGACTTCAAACTTTCTGCGATTGAAGCAGGTATTAGTATTGAAGACCGTTTTTAAGGTCTGAGGGAAAATGCAACCAACATGACTTTTTGTTCTTGGGCTGAGTAAAAGGAATAAGTAGAACTTTGTCAAATAATATATTACGTGAAGCCTGAACGAATATTATTTTTTTCTCAAAATGGTGTTTCTTGCAGATGGAGGTCAGCACTGTCAGCAGCGATCATGCTGTTCGTCTGTGCTGTCTTACCATTTCTTTTTAGCTCCTGCTTTGAAAAAATACAGCAGGGGCTAGCTCCAGCCTCAACTGAGGAAACAAAGGAGTTCAAGTTCAGTGCTGAGGAGGCATCTCCTCCGATCATAACCTCACCTGATCCGCTTAATCCCAACCTCTTCATCGATGGTGAAAGTGCAAACCTTGATATTAGAGGGACTTCTGAGCCAGGAGTCAGGCTAAAACTCTACTCTGGCAATGTGGAAGTGGCGACGACCACGTCTTCGAGCAGTGGAGAATTCGTGTTCAAGGACGTGCCTTTCGTTCTGGGGGAAAACCGTTTTAGACTTGTCACGATTAGCCCTTCGGGTCTTGAGAGCCGTCCGACCGAGATCGCTTATGGAGTCTCTGCTCCTCCTGCTCCAACCATAGAATTTCCATCTGATGGCGAAGAAATTCGTACCGGCGCTGATACAAAGGTTGTCTTTGTAAGGGGTAGGGCAACTATCGGGATAAATGTCGAGGTAATGGTAAACGGCGAGGTTGCTGGCGTGGCTGCGGCGGACACCAGCGGGTTCTACGAGGTTGCGGATGTTGAACTTCCGCTTGGTGATGTTGAGATAACGGTGAGGACTATATCGCTCGTCGAAAATGTGAGATACTACAGCGCAGTCGCACGGGCCGTGGTAAAGGTATTAAAGGACACCGTCCCTCCGAAAGCAGTAAACCTCACTGGAACATCAAACGGCTCGAATAACAGGTTGACATGGACGAGGTCACCAGAAAGTGACTTCCTGGCCTATAAGATCCTGCGCACAGATCCATTCAGCAATCCCGACATTTCGACCGACGATGTACTGGCGACGATAACTGATGTCAACACGACCGTTTTTGAGGATGGGCCACCCGTGCCGGGCAGGGCATATTACTACACCGTGTGGGTTATGGATGAAGCTGAAAATTGTATCTCCTCAAACGTACTTGACCTGCCAAAAATTGTCTTTGGTCTTCAGTTGATCCCTTTGTCCGAATACAAGGATTACAGGGAGGTTTCAAGGAACCACTACTGGTACTCAGAGTACGAGCTCAGAAACACCGGCAATGTGGAGGAGACGGTTCAGTTTGACTATTCGATCAAGACCTATCCATCTGGAGATCCAAACCCTGATTCATGGTTTGTAAAATTGTGGCAGGTTGGAGGAGTGTATCTCTTTGAGTCTAGTGGAATAGGTGAGACCGCTGAGCCCACTACTGAAACGACCTCTGTCACCACAACGACTATAGCGGGGACCACAACTACCACAATGGCCACGGAGAAGACAGTCGAGTGGCCATATGAGCTGGTGGAGGGGGAGAGCACCACTATCACACTTGGATCGGGTGAATCGGTGCCAATAGCGGTGAAGGTCTTCAATAACAATGCTGATCCGGGGGACATATTAACTGTTAAGTTTGATGGGTACTGCCTCTTGCCCATGGCAGAAGAACAGAACACAATTATTCCTGAGGTAACCACCGGCAAGATCTGGATCGTCGCGAAGTAAATAAAACCCTGTAAATCAATTTTTCATTTTTATCAATCCCCGTTAGTTCAAAGCAGTAACAGGTAAAATTTTTTGCTAAAGTTGATAACATTAATATAAGAATACTTGACAATAATATTATCAACTTTTATAATTTCGCAAAAATTTACTAGGAGTGATCTTAATGGCTAAAGCTATAGGTATTGATTTAGGGACTACTAACTCTTGCATGGCTGTTCTTGAGGGCGGCGAGCCCGTCGTAATTCCCAACTCTGAGGGCGGAAGGACAACCCCATCAGTCGTCGCGATCTCGAAATCAGGTGAGAGGCTGGTGGGACAGGTAGCAAAAAGACAGGCAATAACAAACCCGGATAATACGGTAATGTCGATAAAACGAAGGATGGGATCATCTGAGCGGGTAAAGATCGGCGGGAAAGAGCACACCCCGCAGGAGATCTCTGCGATGATACTTCAGAAGTTAAAACATGATGCGGAGGAATACTTTGGCGAGACGATTACAGATGCTGTCGTCACGGTTCCTGCGTACTTTGAGGACAGCCAGCGGCAGGCCACAAAGGATGCGGGAAGGATCGCAGGGCTTAATGTTTTGAGGATAATCAATGAGCCCACCGCAGCGGCGCTTGCTTACGGTCTTGATAAAGAGCACGATCAGACTATATTGGTGTATGACCTCGGTGGGGGTACGTTTGATGTCTCCATACTGGAGATCGGCGATGGGGTGTTCGAGGTGAAAGCTACAAGCGGTAACAATCATCTCGGCGGTGATGATTTTGACCAGCGCATAATGGACTGGATGATAGCCGAATTCAAGAAGGGCCAGGGTATCGATCTTTCTAAGGACAAGATGGCACTGCAGCGCTTGAAAGAAGCCGCTGAGAAGGCAAAAATCGAGCTTTCGACCACGCAAACATCAAATATCAACCTGCCGTTTATCACAGCCGATGAGAACGGGCCAAAGCACCTTGAGATATCCATCACAAGGGCGGAACTGAATAAGCTAACCGCAGATCTTGTCGAGATGACGGAAGGTCCGGTGCGCAGGGCGATGGAAGATGCTGGTAAGAAGCCGGAGGATATCGACCATGTGTTACTGGTTGGCGGACAGACCAGGATGCCTGCAGTACAGGAGCTTGTTAAAAAGCTGACCGGCAAGGATCCGTACAAGGGGATCAACCCGGATGAGGTTGTTGCTGTTGGGGCAGCCATCCAGGCAGGCGTCCTGAGGGGTGAGGTTAAGGACGTTCTTCTGCTCGATGTTACCCCGCTATCACTTGGTATTGAGACCAAGGGCGGTATCTTCACAAAACTGATAGAGCGCAATACAACCATCCCAACAAAGAAGAGCGAGATATTCTCAACTGCTGATGATGGACAGACGAGTGTTGAGATCCACGTGCTGCAGGGGGAACGCGAGATGGCAGCATATAACAAAACGCTTGGGCGTTTCCAGCTGGTCGGGATACCACCTGCTCCGCGTGGAATTCCTCAGATAGAGGTTACATTCGATATAGACGCTAATGGCATTGTGCACGTTTCAGCTAAGGACCTTGGCACCGGTAATGAGCAAAAGATAACCATTACCGCCTCAAGCGGCATAAAAGAAGATGATATCAAGAGGATGGTAAAAGAGGCGGAGGAACATGGTGATGAGGACAAACGCAAGCGTGCGCTTGCGGAAGCGAAGAATAATGCGGATAACCTGATATATTCTACGGAGAAATCGCTTCGCGAGATTGGCGATAAGATCGATTCCGGTGACAGGAAGAGGATTGAGGATGCGATTACCAATCTTAAGAAGGTTATAGATGGAGAGGATGTAAATGCCATCCAGTCCGCGACCGAGGCGCTGACTCAGGCTTCTTATAAGCTTGCAGAAGCGGTATATGCAAAGACATCCCAGCAACAGCAGGCACAGGGCCAGAATTCGGGTGCTGATCAGGGCGGTCAGCAGTCGTCGTCAGGTTCGCAGGCGAAGTCAGGTGATGAAGAGGTCGTCGATGCCGATTACGAGGTCGTCGATGATGATTCAAATAAAAATGAAAAATGATTTTAAAAAGGAGGTGTCTTAAATGGCGATAGTAAGATGGGAGCCTTTTAGAGAACTCTCACGGATACAGAAGGAGTTGGATCGACTCTTCCCAAGAAGGTTTTTCGGAGAGATCGAGGACGAATTTTTCGCAGAAGGAGCCTGGGCACCAAATATAGACGTGTATGAAACAGCTAATGAGGTTGTAGTCAACGCCGATGTCCCTGGTCTTGATCCGAAGGAGATCAAGATAAGGGTCGAGGACAACACACTGACAATTGAGGGTGAGAAGAAGGTCTCCAGCGAGGTAAAGGAAGAGGACTATCTGCGCATTGAACGCAGATACGGCAAGTTCAAAAGAGTAATACCTCTTTCGTCCTTAATTGACAGGGACAAGATCGCAGCAAGCTTCGACAAAGGGGTTCTCGAGATTAAGATGAACAAGAAGGAAGAGTTGAAGCCAAAAGAGATCACGGTCGAAGTGAAAGAGAAGAAGTAATTGCAGATCATGTAGTAATGGTCGGGTCACCACAGTGGCCCGACCACATAATATGCAAGGAAAGATTACTAAAATTAAACTTTTGAGGTGAAATTGATGGACGAGGAAAAACAAACTCCAAAATCCAAACACAGGACGACAATTAAGGAGTTGAAAGCTAAGACGGAGGTAATGGAGGCCGATCTGAAAAAATTGAATGATGAGAAGGCCGATTTAATAGATACTTTAAAAAGGTTACAGGCAGAGTTTGAGAACTACAGGAAGAGGATAATAAAGGAACAGACCAGGATCATCGATAATGCCTCGATGATGCTTGTCAAAAAGATGCTGCCCGTAATGGACGACTTTGAGAGAGCGATAGCCTCTCTTAAAAGTGAGTTAGGAGAGGCGGATTCGGTCAGGGGGATTGAGCTCATAAATAAAAAGCTCATCGATATAATGGAGAAGGAAGGCCTCAAGGAGATCTATCCTTATGGCGAGACGTTTGATCCCAATTTTCATGAGGCAGTGATGCAGATTCCCAGTGATGAGCACGAGGATAATACTGTAATTGAGGTCCTCCAGAAAGGTTATATGATGAACGATAATCTGCTCAGGCCAGCAATGGTCAAAGTTTCCAGGAAATGAGTTGAAAGAATTTGGCTGCAAGAAACTACTATGATGTGCTCGGAGTCAGCAAGGATGCAACACAGGATGAGATAAAAAAGGCTTATCGCAAGTTAGCACAGAAGTATCATCCTGACGTTAACCCGGGAAATAAAGAAGCTGAGGAGAAGTTCAAGGAGATATCAGATGCGTATTCCATACTTGGTGATGAGCAGAAACGCAAACAATATGACGACAGGGCCAGGATGTTCGGTGACGGAGCCGCTGGCTATGGAGGATATGGCCAGTACAATGTAAGGCCAGAGGACTTTCAGAACAGTTTCGATTTTTCAGACCTCGGCCTTGGTAATATCTTTGATTTTTTTGGCGGCGGCAGAACCAAGGCCAGAGCTGCAGCTCCCCAGCGAGGCTCAGATATTGCCTACAACGTGAACATTTCATTTCGTGATGCCTTAAAGGGAGTGCAGACAACACTTAATGTCACCAAGGACTCCGTCTGCGACTCATGCCAGGGCACTGGTGCGAAGAACGCGACTGCAATTAAAACCTGTGATGTCTGTGGTGGTCGTGGTGTGGTTGCGCAGAATCAGGGTTTCTTCAGCTTCAGCCAGGTTTGCGGTAGGTGCAAGGGGACTGGCAGGATAGTCGAGGTACCGTGCCCACAGTGCTCCGGGAGTGGGCATTCAAGGGATACTAAAAAGCTTACCGTGAAGATTCCTCCCGGGGTGAAGGACGGAACTAAGATCAAGATAAGGGGTAAGGGCAATGCCGGGGCAAGGGGTGGTCAGCCTGGAGATCTGTATTTGATCACGAAGGTCCAGCCGCATCCCATATTTAAGCTTTCCGGGGATGATGTTGTCATTGATCTGCCGATAAGCTATTCGGAGGCTGTTTTGGGCGCAAAGGTAAGAGCGCCTACCCTGGATGGGGTTGTTTCGGTGAACGTCAAGCCTGGTACGCAAAGCGGTAGTCTTTTGCGGCTCAGGGGTAAAGGTTACCCAAGAGTAAGAGGAAACGGCAGGGGAGATTTCATCATCAGGATCAAGATTGATATCCCAAAGAAAGTTTCAAGGCAAGAAAAGGAATTGATGGGGAAAATGTCCACTCTGAACGATGGGGACTTGAGGAAAGATATTTTCAACGGAGTGAAAGACGTGATCTAAATGGTGAGAAGAAGAGAAGGGGAAGCCGTTTTCGTGATAAGTATCGCTGCCGAGCTAGCTGACGTTCATCCACAGACGTTGCGTTTATATGAAAGGAAGGGGCTGATCCATCCTATCAGGACGGCCAGCAATATAAGGCTTTATTCCGAGGAGGATATAGAAAAACTTAAGCTCATACAGAAGATGACCCAGGACGAGGGCGTAAACCTTGCGGGGGTCAGGCGGATACTTGAACTCGACAAAATGGTGAATGAGATGCGCGGTATGATTGAGGGTATGGAGAGGGAGATAATAGAGTTTACCCTGAAGATGGAGGAGGAGATTAAAAAGATACATCGTAGCTACCGTAAGGATATCGTGAGGATGCCGCGTTCGGAGGTCTTAAAGTATGAGAGACCAAGATGACAATAACACTTTAATATGGTGATGATAGATGAGGTTAGATAAATTTACGATCAAAGCACAGGATGCGCTTGCACAAGCGCAGAAAGAGGCAGAGGAGCGCTCTCATCAGCAGATAGAGCCCGAGCATCTCCTTGCAGCCCTGATCGAACAGGAGGAGGGAGTGATTCCCTCAATCCTGAAGAAGATGGGGGTTGATGATAGGGCCATATTGTCGAAGCTTGACGGCATGCTGGCTTCAAAGCCAAAAGTTTACGGTCAGGCTAACCTGGCGAGTTACCTGTCTCCTATCCTTAATTTGGTGATTGAGAAGGCGTTCAGGGAGGCAGATCTTCTGAAGGATGAGTTTGTGAGCACAGAACATCTGTTTCTTGCGATGACCGAGGTGGATAGCCCTGTGCGGCAACTTCTGAATGGATTTGGGGTGGACAGGGAAAATATCTATAAGACCATGACTGAGATAAGGGGGTCCCAGCGCATAACGGATCAAAACCCCGAGGATAAGTATCAGGCACTTGCGAAGTATGGTCGTGACCTGACCGAGCTGGCGAGAAGGGGCAAACTCGACCCCGTGATCGGCCGCGACGATGAGATCCGCAGGGTCATCCAGGTTCTTTCCAGAAGGACAAAGAATAACCCCGTCCTCATAGGAGATCCTGGTGTTGGGAAGACGGCAATAGCTGAGGGACTCGCGCAAAGGATAGTTAATGGTGATGTACCGGAGGGCTTGAAGGATAAAAAGGAGATAGCGCTTGACCTTGGGGCGCTCGTAGCCGGGACAAAATATCGCGGTGAGTTTGAGGAGAGGTTAAAAGCGGTTTTAAAGGAGATCACCGATTCTAACGGTCAGATAATCCTGTTCCTAGATGAACTGCACACGATAGTTGGCGCAGGGTCCGCTGAAGGTGCAATAGATGCGTCGAACATGCTCAAACCTATGCTCGCACGCGGCGAGCTGCGCGCAATTGGGGCGACGACGCTTGACGAATACAGAAAGTACATTGAAAAGGACGCTGCGCTTGAGAGGAGATTTCAGCCAATTTTAATTGGTGAGCCGTCGGTTGATGACACGGTTGCGATACTGCGCGGGCTAAAAGAGAAATACGAGGTACATCACGGTGTTCGCATAAAGGATTCCGCGCTGATCGCTGCGGCTGTCCTTTCCGATAGGTATATCTCAGACAGGTTTCTGCCTGACAAGGCGATTGACCTGATAGATGAGGCAGCCTCGAAGCTTCGAATTGAAATTGACAGCATGCCCACGGAGATAGATGAGGTGGAGAGGAGAATAAAACAGTTAGAGATCGAGCGCGAGGCGCTGAAAAAGGAAAAGGATAAAGCCTCGAAGGAGCGACTTAATAAACTGTTGAATGAGCTCGCCAATCTCCAGGAACAGAACAGTGTATTGAAAACCCGCTGGCAGTCAGAAAAGGAAGCGATATCAAGAATACGCACCTTGAAGGAGAGAATCGAAGGATCGAGGATTGAAGCTGAAAAAGCGGAACGTGAGGGAAACCTTCAGCGAGCAGCAGAGTTAAGATATGGTGTACTGCGCAGTCTAGAAAAAGATCTTGAGTCTGAAAATTCCAGGCTTATTGAGCTGCAAAAGGAAAGCATGATGCTGAAAGAAGAGGTCGATGAGGAGGATATTGCCGAGGTGGTCTCCAAGTGGACCAGGATTCCGGTCTCCAGGCTCATGGAAGGTGAGGTTGAAAAACTTATCCATATGGAGGATAGGTTGGGGGAAAGAGTCGTTGGCCAGGATGAAGCCCTGGAGAGCGTCTCCAACGCGATAAGGCGCGCCAGAGCAGGTCTCCAGGATCCAAATAGACCGATAGGATCGTTCATCTTCCTTGGGCCAACAGGGGTAGGTAAGACCGAGCTGGCAAGGGCACTCTCAGAATTCATGTTCGATGACGAGCGGGCGATGATTCGCATCGATATGTCAGAGTACATGGAGAAGCATACGGTATCGAGGCTCATTGGCGCTCCACCTGGATATGTCGGTTATGATGAGGGAGGCTATCTGACCGAGACTGTACGGCGCAAACCGTATTCCGTTGTTCTACTGGATGAGATAGAGAAGGCTCATCCGGATGTCTTCAACATCCTTTTGCAGATAATGGATGATGGAAGGCTGACCGATGGTCACGGGCGGACCGTTGATTTTAAAAATACGATACTGATCATGACCTCAAATATCGGAAGCCAGTGGATCGCCGATGTGAGTCCGTCGCAGGAAGAAGAGATGCGCAGAAGGGTGATGGAAGCATTGAAAGCTAGCTTTAAGCCCGAATTTTTGAATAGAGTGGATGATATCATCATATTCCATAGACTGACCAGGGATGAAATCAAAAAGATAGTTGATATCCAGACTGAGATCCTGAAAAAAAGGCTGGCTGCCCGTAATATTTCTGTTTCTCTGACCGAAAAGGCAAAAGAATATCTTGTAAAGAAAGGCTTTGATCCGATTTACGGCGCAAGACCACTGAAAAGAGTCATACAAAAAGACATTCAGGATGTCCTGGCGCTTAAAATCTTAAACGGTGAGTTCAAGGAGGGCGATTCCATCACCATAGATGCGAACGATATCGCTCTTGAATTCAAAGCTGCCTGAAGATTTACTCCTTCTTCAAAGATAGTATTTAATATTTTTTTGGCGGCTGTTTCTATTAAAATCTCCGATATTGATGTTATTATTATTAACTAAAATTTTGGCTCAACATAAGGGGGCTAATGATGAAAAAGGGATGGCTTGCTGGTTGCATAATAATTGTGGCAGTTTTAGCTGTACTGTTATTTCTAAGCTTTTGGTTTGTTGGCATTTATAACAGCATGGTGCAGAGAAACCTGGCTGTGGATCAGCAGTGGGGTCAGGTGGAGGCACAGTATCAGAGGAGATATGACCTCGTACCCAACCTTGTGGCGGCAACGAAGGGTTACCTCAAGCAGGAGCAGGCGATTTTTCAGATGATCACCGATGCCAGGACGAAGTATGCTGGCGCGGCGACGCCGGATGAAAAGGTTGCTGCAGCAAACGAGCTGGAGACTGCACTCGGCAGGCTGCTTGCGATCATTGAGGATAACCCTGAGATTAAATCCAATCAGGTGGTCTCTGACCTGATGTTTGAGCTTGCGGGTACCGAGAACAGGATTTCGGTTGAGCGAATGCGATACAACGAAAAAGTAGGCATATATAATACGACGGTTAAAACCTTTCCAGGGAGGTTGCTGGCCGGAATGTTTGGATTTACGGAGCGGCCTTTCTTCGAAGCACAGGAAGGTGCCGAGACTGCACCAGAAGTGGACCTGGACGTTAATCCGTAGCCTGGTTTTCAACCGTTACATTTTGGCTGCTACTGTTTAAAGAAAGACGGTAAATCTTGCAAATTAATAAGTTGAAGATAAGACATATATTAATTTTAATTGCTTTTACCTCTACCTTGTTTTTTGTATGCATTAACGCTTTCCCCTTAATATCTTCAGCTGAGCCTGTCTATCCTGAATTAACTGATTACGTGAATGACTATGCTTCAATGTTTGATGATGCAAGCAAGCAAAGTATGCGCATTGTGCTTGAGGAGCTTGAGAGTGCCACCACCGCGCAGATTTTCGTCGCGACTGTGGATAATTTGCAGGGTGTCAGTATTGAAGAATATGCGGTTAAACTTTTCGAAAAGTGGGGGATAGGCCAGGCTGAAAAGGATAATGGTTTATTGATTCTAATTGCCAAGCAGGAGCGTAAGATCAGGATTGAGGTTGGTTATGGTCTTGAACCCGTTATCACTGATGCCATAGCAGGTCGGACAATAAATGACATAATGACTCCGCGTTTTAAAAACGGTGAGTTTGGACTCGGAACACATGAGGCGGTCGTTCATCTGGCTGATCTGATCGCTAAAGACGCTGGTGTATCGCTTACTTCGCTTGGTCAGACTGGCGGGAGCCAGGAAACTACTGCACCTTCTGGTGATAACTTCGATAAATATTTTGGCATAGGTTGCTGTTCATTTGTATTTATATTATTCTCGTTAATCATTACTATTGTCACGATAATCAGAAAGCGCTGCCCAAATTGCAAAAAATTAAAACTTAAGACTACCTATATTATCCTCGAGGAAGCAACTTATAAGGAATCGGGACTACAACTTGTCAAAAGGAACTGCTCAAACTGTGGTTTTCATGATGAAAAGGAAACCAAAATACCCAGAAAATCACGTTCCAGCGGCGGGGGGTTCTGGGCTGGCGGAGGTTCATCTGGTGGCTCCTCCGGCGGTGGGTTTAGCGGCGGCGGCGGCGGTTCCTCAGGCGGCGGCGGTGCCAGCGGTGGATGGTAAAAGTTTGAGTTTTAATAAATTGGAGGTAAGGGTATGAGAAATAGGTTTCTATTCGGGGCGTTAATCGCAGTTGGACTGATAGTTGTCCTTTCTTTGAGCTTTGTGCTTAGCGGGTGCTGCAGTCTCTTCAACAAGGCTGCGTCGAAGGCTACCGAGAAAGCTATCGAGAAAGCGACCGGTGTTGATGTTGCAACGGAAGGCGAGGAGATCGACACCAGCAAGTTGCCGCCGGAGTTGATCTATCCTGGCGCCAAGGCAACGGGGTCTTTTTCGCTTGGATCTGAAGACGAGGGCTTTGCAAGCATCGTGTTTGAGACCTCTGATTCATATGATAATGTGCGCGATTATTTCCTGAATATTTCAGGATGGGAGGTCACCTCCAAGGCAGAGAACCAGGAGGACGGCAATAACGTTTTCAACATTATGTTGACCAATAAAGCTGATAATATCGGAGCCAATGTGACCATTGCCCAGGATAACGGAAAGGTCACAATCACGGTAGTGACGTTTAAGGGTTCTCAGGAGTAAGCAGGTTAATCAACATCTGTGCGGAGTTGACTGCTTTTGCCTTGAAGTGATTGTTGAAATATATAAACGTCTTTTTTGAACTGGCTTCAAGTTCCCTTATCTTTGGGACCCATTCAGACAGTTCTTGCTTGCTATACAGATAATCATATCGCTCATAAGCTTGCATGTGCTTCCACCAGTTATCTTTATTGCGGCCGTGAAATCGGATGTAGGCGATATCCGAGGTGGTAACCGCAACTGGTGGGAGCAGGCCTTTGAGGTTTGGTTCATCAACGCAGCAGAAACCGATGTCATTTTTCCTCAGGAACTCAAATGTTTCATCCGATATCCATTGTGAGTTCCTGAATTCATATACAAGGGGAATATCCATGAATTTATCCTTGAACATCTTCAGGTAGTCAAAATTTTCCTTTGAAGGGTGAAATGACCACGGGAACTGCGCCAGCACGCAGGCAAGGTTCCCTACTTCGATCAGTGGCTTTATAGCTTCGATGAAATTGGCGAAATCCCTCTGATTTTCAGTCCTCTCATGCGTGAGCAGACCGCTTGCTTTGATTGAGAATGAGAAGTCGCCCTCAACCTTTTTTGCCATGTTAAACAGGGTGAACCTGTTGGGTATCTTATAGTATGTGAAGTTGATCTCGACCGAATTGAAATACTGGCTGTAGTATGAAAGCATCTCATTCTTTGGCAGCTCTTTGGGATAGAATTCGCCAAGCCAGTCCTCGTAGCTGTATCCGGAAGTACCTATAAAAAGCAAAACAAACCTTCTCTTTGTAATTATTTGTGATGATATAATGATTCGGATTATGACAAAATGCAACGTAAATGTTGGAGCACTGAAAGGGAAGCAATGAACGAAATAACTGTAAAGAAGAGGCTTGCTCCCGGCATCCACTATTTTGAGGTAAAAAATCCTGATATCGCGAAGCGCGCTGAGGCAGGGCAGTTCGTCATCGTGCGCATATCCGAGGAAGGTGAGAGAATTCCGCTCACAATTGCGGATTATAACCGCGATAAGGGACTGGTAACGTTGGTGGTCATGTCGGTTGGCAAGACTACGCTGCAGATGGAGACACTTAATAAGGGCGACAGAATTCTTGACCTGGTTGGGCCTCTTGGGTTGCCGACGCACATTGAGCACTACGGAAAGGTGGCATGCATAGGTGGAGGAGTTGGGATTGCACCAATTTATCCAATCACCAGGGCCCTGAAGGAGGCAGGCAACTATGTGATCGGCATTCTTGGTGCCAGGACGAGGGAGCTCCTGATCTTTGAGGACAGGATGAGGGCGATCTGCGATGAGCTTATCATAACGACTGATGATGGAAGCTACGCTCGAAAGGGATTTGTTACCGATGCGCTCAAGGATTACGTGGACTCGTGCAGTAAGGTTGATAAGGTATTTGCGATAGGTCCGGTCCCGATGATGAAAAATGTTTGCAAACTTACCAGGGAATGTTCCATCAGCACCGTTGTCAGCCTTAATGCGATCATGGTTGATGGGACAGGCATGTGCGGGTCCTGCCGTGTGACGGTGGGCGGCAAGACGAAGTTCTCATGTGTTGAGGGCCCGGATTTTGATGGGCACCTCGTTGATTTCGATGAGCTTGCCTCAAGGCAGTGCTTTTACCGTGAGGAGGAGATCGAATCTTTGAATATCTACAATGAGAAGATGGGCGGTGAGTGCAGGTGCAGAGAGGCTTAGATATAAAGAAAAGGGTGGATATGCTGAGGCAGAAGCCTGAGGTTAGGGCCAGGAATTTTAATGAGGTTGCGCTTGGATACACCGAGGACATGGCACTTGAGGAAGCAAGCAGATGTCTGGGCTGCAAAAAGCCGAGCTGCGTGAAGGGCTGTCCTGTTGAGATTGACATCCCGGCGTTCATCGAGTTCATAAAAGAGAGCAAGTACAAAGAAGCCATTAATAAAATTAAGGAGAAGAACAGCCTTCCGGCGATCTGTGGGAGGGTGTGCCCTCAGGAGGAGCAGTGCGAGATTAACTGCGTTCTGGCAAAAAAATATGAGCCGGTTGCCATTGGCAGGCTTGAGCGGTTTGTCGCAGATCTTGAAAGGGCCTCCGGTGAGCTGAAGGTCAAAAAGCCGCGCAAGACCATGGGCAAGAAAGTTGCGATTATTGGCTCGGGGCCGGCAGGTCTTACGGCAGCTGCTGACCTTACTAGAATAGGGTACGGCGTGACAATTTTTGAGGCGCTGCACAAGGCAGGTGGGGTTTTAACCTATGGCATACCTGAGTTCAGGCTGCCAAAGGATATAGTAGCAGCAGAAATTGATTATATTAGAATGCTTGGTGTTGAGATAAAGGTTGATTATGTCATCGGTGCTACCATCACATCAAAAGAGATCATTGACGCGTTTGATGCGGTCTTTATAGCTACGGGAGCTGGATTACCGTGGTTTATGGGAATTCCCGGAGAGAACCTGATCGGGGTCTATTCAGCAAATGAGTTTTTGACGCGTTCCAACCTCATGAAAGCATACCTCTTCCCCAGGTGGGATACCCCAATTAAGATTGGCAAAAGAGTTGCGGTGGTCGGTGGAGGGAATGTCGCCATGGATTCTGCTAGGACAGCGCTAAGGCTTGGTGCCGAGGAAGTCTATTTGTTATATAGAAGAGGTGAAGAAGAGCTGCCCGCCAGGAAAGAAGAGGCGGAGAATGCTAAGGAGGAAGGGATTATATTCAGACTTCTAACCAATCCTGTCGAGGTCATCGGAAATGATGGTCACGTCTCGGCAGTGAAGTGCATCAGGATGGAGTTGGGCGAACCTGATGAATCCGGAAGGAGAAGACCGGTCCCAGTACCGAATTCCGAATTCGTAATTGATATTGATGTTATAGTTATGGCAATTGGACAGGGACCGAATCCGATGCTCACCACATCCACTCCTGGCCTGGAGCTGAACAAGAACGGCTATATAGTGGTGGATGAGGAGACGCAGGAGACGAGCATAAAAGGAGTTTTTGCCGGAGGTGATATAGTAACCGGTGCTGCTACTGTCATTTCAGCCATGGGGGCAGGTAAGAGGGCAGCGAGGTCAGTAGATACGTATCTTCGAGAAAAAAGTTGATAAGGAACTTTTAATTACAACATTAGTCAAAGAAAGTTAGATAAACCATTTAAAAATTTTCGTAGAAAGGAGGATGAATGAGAAAACTAAATCTATTATCGAAGAGTAGAGTTTGCGTGCTTGCTGTTGTGGCTTCCACGATCTTAATCGCTTCGATGCTTTTATCGGCCTGCGCAGGAGCACCCAGAAGCGAGTCGGTAGCAGCCGTTTCCACGACTGCTGCTGAAATGCCTGCTGAGGAGTTAAAGGCTGCAGAAGCTGCTGAAGCACCCGCGGAGGCGGGGGTCACAGGTGGCGTTGATGAGGTTGGGACGACAGCAGAGCCGCCGGCTATCATCGAAAGAAAGATAATCAAAAATGCCAGTTTAAGCCTCGAAGTTGAAAAAGGTAAGTTTAACGAGACGTTTGATAAGATCGCGTCTCTGGCAGAGCAGGCCGGTGGATACGTGAGCAATACGACGAGCGAGGCCTATGAGGGCAGTCTGGCCAGTGGCACTATTACAATAAGGGTGCCTGACGTGAAGTTCAATGATGTGTTGACCAAGGTCAAAAAGCTGGGCAAGGTGCTAAGTATTAACGTCTCAAGCCAGGATGTGACTGAGGAATACGTCGATTTGGAGTCAAGGCTGCGAAACCAGGAGGCGCAGGCAGCTGTCCTGCTTGACATGATGGAGAAGGCCACTACTGTACAGGATTCGATCCAGATCCAGCAGCAGCTTTCTTACATTCAGGAGCAGATAGAGATAATCACTGGCCGTATGAGGTATCTGGATAATCTGGCCTCTTTTTCAACCATTGAGATCTACGTCAAGGAACCCGATGTAAAACCACCACCTACATCGATAGACCTCGGAATGACTGAAGCCTTAAGGACTGCTGCACGAGTTTTCATATCAGTTACGAAGGGACTGTTAATATTCCTTGCTGCTTTCTCACCCATTGCCATACTGGGCCTGATAATATTCTTTATCATCTGGGGGATAATAAAGTCCAGAAGGGCGAAGAGATCGCAGATACAAAAATAAACGCATTTTTTGTGTCTGATACTTAGAAAATTAGAGGTAGCGAATATCAATTCGCTACCTCGCTTTTTATCTAATTATCCGCAAAAGCTATTCGCTTCTTTTTGCTACTATGTTATAGTAGCCAATTAACTGCCAGTTTTCCCCATCCCATGCCCAGCAGTCAATTTCATAAGTGTCTCCAGCTTCAACATAATATTCGTCGATGTCAGCCAGGGTAAAATTCCATTTGGCTTTGCCCTTCTTGTCAGTGTTTATTTGAACGTAGCCCAATTTGATGGGGCTGTCGGTAGAGGGTCCAATGTACCACACATCAAACTCAACAAGAACTCCTGGAGTTTTCCCCCCATCTGCCTTAATCTTGGCTTCCGCCTTTATTGTCTTGCTCGGCTTAACCGAAGTTTTGTTGACCTTAAATGTGCTTCCCGCAAAACTTACTGCTGGATTTGCCTTTGCTATGTTTGCCTTTGTCAGGCTATCAACCAGTGGAAAAAGAATCATGCTGAAGAGCGCAAATGCGCATATGAATACCGTAATTCTTTTCAAGTAGATTCTCATGAATTACACCTCCTTCTTCTATAAGTTCGACTTCAAAGAAACATTAAAATGTCTTTAGTTTCTTAATATTAGTTATCGGCAATTTCAGTGGAAAAATAAATTTTATAATCGTAAGGTATAAGAGCAGGACAAGGTTCAGTTTTGATCGAGGAAAATACGCATTCTGAATAAATATTGATATCTGGGAAATAATGTATTAAATCAGGTGTTCTTTGAGGTAGTCCTGAAGACATTTGACGTCAAGGTTCTGGTTAAGATAGGACTCAATGCCCTGAACAAATGCGGATGCCCCAAAGAGAGTGGTTATCGAGGGAACACCGAAGTTCACTGCTGCCGTCCTTAAGTAGTATCCGTCGCTTCTTGATGTATTGCCCATCGGGGTATTTATTATCAGGTCTATCTCGCCGTTTTTAATTAAGTCGAGCACGTTGGGCCTGCCCTCGCGTATCTTAAGTACCTTTTCACAGGGGACACCATTACGAGATAGGACTTCTCCTGTGCCATCTGTAGCGAAGATTTTAAATCCCATATCCTTCAATTTTTTTGCGATGAAGATTATATTGCGCTTATCACGATCACAAACGCTTATGAAGATATTCTTTGATTCCTCCGGCATCTTCACATTTGCCGCGACCTGCGATTTTGCGTATGCCCGTCCAAAAGTTGTGTCCATTCCCATAACCTCACCGGTTGACTTCATCTCGGGACCAAGCAGGGTATCCGAACCGGGGAACCTGTTAAAGGGAAGGACCGCCTCCTTGACGCAGTAGTAGTTCCTGTTGAACCTTCGACGGACCCCTAACTCATATAACTTTTTGCCAAGCATCAGTTTGGTGGCGATCTTGGCCATGGGGATGCCGGTTGCCTTGCTGATAAACGGCACAGTGCGAGATGCGCGTGGGTTGACCTCGAGGGCGTATACCACGTCGTTTTTGACCGCGTACTGCACGTTCAGAAGCCCGACTATTTTCAGTTTCCTGGCAAGGGTTGATGTGTATTCTTCAATAGTGGCTATTGTGTGATTGGAGACGGAATATGGCGGGGTAACGCACGCGCTGTCCCCGGAATGAATCCCGGCTTCCTCAATATGTTCAAGTATCGCGCCGATGACGAGATCATCTCCGTCTGCCAGTGCATCGACATCAAGTTCTATTGCATCCTCGAGGAACTTATCAATGAGGATCGGGTAATCGACCTGCAGTCTCTCTACGTCCTCCAGATATGCGTAAAGTGCGTTTTCTTCGTAGATGATCCGCATGAGAGCACCGCCCAGCACATACGATGGACGCAAAAGTAAGGGAAAACCCATGCTGTTTGTTATCCTTATCATCTCATCGCGGTTTATTGCTATACCTGATGAAGGTTGTGGGATCTTAAGATCGTTCAGCAATTTTCTGAACTTGCTTCTGTCCTCGGCGATGTCAATCTGCTCAAAGGGTGTGCCTAATATCCTTATGCCGTCTGCGTGAAGACGTGAGGACAGCTTAAGTGGAGTCTGCCCTCCGAGCTGAACTATCACCCCGTACGGTTTTTCGTTGTCAATGATGTTCTTCACGTCCTCGTATGTTAAAGGTTCGAAGTAAAGTTTGTCCGATGTGTCATAATCCGTGCTCACTGTCTCGGGGTTGCAGTTGATCATAATGCTCTCGATGCCGAGCTCTTTGAGCGCCATGGAGGCATGTACGCAGCAGTAGTCGAATTCAATTCCCTGCCCTATGCGCGATGGGCCGCTGCCTATTATCACGACCTTTTTCTTCTTGCTGACGTTCGACTCATCCTCCTGCTCGTAGGTCGAGTAGAGGTATGGGGTACTGGACTCAAATTCCGCTGCACATGTATCTATGACCTTGTATGTTGGCTTGATGTTGAGCTCCAAACGTCTTTTTCTTACGGATGCTGCGTCAGATCCGGTCAAAAATGCGATCTGCATATCGGAATAACCGTGCTGTTTCGCAGTTCTTAATTGCTCATAGGTAAGATCGGGTAATTTAATTCCTCCGATCTTCTCTTCGAAATCCACCAGTTCATTAATATTTGAAATGAACCATGGGTCAACTTTTGTGATGCCGCTTACTTTTTCTACGCTCAGGCCGTCCTTTAGCGCATCCTTTATGAAAAATATTCGTTCAGGTGTTGGTTTGCGCAGCAGCTCCTCGATAGGTTCGGTCTTCATTTGACGGGTCTCCTGATTGTCGCTGCCTAATCCATGCCTCCCCGTCTCAAGTGAACGGATCGCCTTCTGCAGCGCTTCCTTAAAGGTGCGGCCGATAGCCATGACCTCTCCAACCGATTTCATGCTGACGTTCAGGCTGATTTCTGCACCGGGGAACTTTTCCATGGACCACCTCGGCACCTTTACGACAACGTAATCGAGTGCGGGTTCAAAGCACGAGGGGGTCTTTTTTGTTATGTCGTTTGGTATCTCATCAAGCGAGTAGCCGATCGCCAGGAGCGTTGCGATTTTCGCAATTGGAAACCCTGTTGCTTTTGAGGCCAGTGCAGAACTCCTGGATACGCGCGGGTTCATCTCGATGACGACCATATCACCGTTGGCTGGGTTTACAGCGAACTGTATATTCGATCCACCTGTCTGAATTCCTATCTCCCGCATTATCGCGATGGAGGCGTCGCGCATCGCCTGGTATTCCTTATCGGTGAGGGTCTGTGCTGGGGCTACGGTTATGCTGTCGCCCGTATGTATCCCCATCGGGTCAAAGTTCTCGATTGAACAGACTATCACGACGTTATCCTTGAAATCTCGCATTACCTCGAGCTCGAATTCTTTCCAGCCGATGATTGATTGTTCTATCAGGATCTCGTTTTTCGGGCTTAATTCCAGGCCTGCCGTTGCGGTGAGCATTAACTCATCAAGGTTGAATGCAATTCCACCCCCTGTACCACCGAGAGTAAAGCTTGGCCTGATTATCACAGGGAAGCCAATTATCCTGGAGATGGCCACCGCCTCATCGAGCGAACGCGCATATCCACTCCTTGGAGTCTTCAGTCCGATTCTTTCCATGGCCTCCTTGAACCTGTCGCGTGATTCCGCTTTATATATGGATTCGATGTTTGCCCCAATAAGTTCAACGCCATATCTCTTGAGCGCTCCGCTTTCATGCAGACCTATAGCTATGTTCAGGCCTGTCTGCCCCCCTAAGGTTGGGAGGATTGCGTCTGGCATTTCCTTGCGTATGACTTTTTCCACGAACTCAACGGTTATCGGTTCTATATAGGTTCGGTTTGAGAATTCAGGGTCGGTCATGATGGTCGCGGGGTTGCTGTTTATCAGTACGACGTTTATCCCCTCGCTTTTCAGGACCTTGCATGCCTGGGTACCGGAGTAATCGAACTCGCACGCCTGTCCTATCGTTATCGGCCCGGAGCCTATTAATAGTATCTTATTCAGGTCTTTTCTTCCTGGCATTTGCTATTTAAGCAACCCCTCTTTTTTATTTACACTACTTGTGTCTCTGAAGCTCTCCATATTCTCAATGAACCGGTCAAACAGGTAGCCTGAGTCGTGCGGTCCCGGAGATGCCTCCGGGTGGTACTGGATGGCAAAGGCGCTGTGATTTTTGGATTCAATACCCTCAACCGTCATATCGTTTAAATTGATATGGGTTATTGATATTTCGCTGCCATCACAGGTTGCTTCATCTACTGCAAAACCGTGATTTTGAGCGGTTATCTCAATGGCGCCTGTTTTAAGATTTTTAACTGGGTGATTTGACCCCCTGTGTCCAAACTTCAGCTTGTATGTTTTTGCGCCCATGGCGAGCGCGAGGAGTTGATGGCCAAGGCAAATGCCGAATATGGGGGCTTTGCCCAGGAGCTTTTCTATCGACTTTATCGCATATGAGACTGCTGCGGGGTCACCGGGCCCGTTTGAGAGGACTATTCCGTCAGGATCAAACCCAAGGACCTCCTTTGAGATCGTATCCGCCGGTACCACGAGCACATCACAGCCGCGGTAGTTCAGCATCCTGATGATATTTTCCTTAATGCCGAAATCAAAGGCCACGACCTTGAATCTGGATTCTGAGGCGGTTGTCACCTGTCTGCGCATCTCTTTTGAGCTCACCTCGGATGCTATGTTATATCCTACCATTCCTCGCCAGTTTCTGGCTGCCCTTATCAGATCATCAGGTGAGATATGTTCGGTGGATAATGCTGCTTTCATTGCACCTTTTTCCCTGATCGCGCGGGTGAGCATTCTGGTATCCACGCCCTCAATGGCTATTATCCCGTTTTCCTTTAGGAGCTGGATGAGGCTTTTTTGCGAACGCCAGTTGCTGAAAGACTTGGAGATCTCCCTTGCTACAAGCCCTGCGATCTTGAAGCCGTTTGATTCGAAATCCTCAAGGTTGCAGCCGTAATTTCCTATCTGTGTACTGGTCATGATGATTATCTGTCGGAAATATGATGGATCGGAGAATATCTCCTGGTAGCCTGTCATTGAGGTATTGAAAACTATCTCTCCTGTTGAGGTGCCCTCGGCGCCGATGCTATTTCCCTCTAAGACAAGTCCGTTTTCAAGCGCAAGAAGCGCTTTCAATGATATTCCACCGTCCTTTGATTACCCTATTCATAGCGCAGTGCTTCAATTGGATGAAGTCTAGCAGCGCGAAAAGCTGGATATATACCAAAGAATAATCCTACACCGACTGAAAATCCGAATGCAAGAAATATCGAACCTGCCGTTATCGCAGTTGGCAGGTTGCCAAATAAGCTCACCAGCTTTGCTATTGCTATTCCGATGAGTATGCCAAAAGAACCCCCGAATAAGCTCAATATCGTAGATTCTATTAGGAATTGCAGAAGTATATCCTTTCTTTTGGCGCCGATTGCCTTCCTGATTCCTATCTCTCTGGTTCGCTCGGTGACTGATACGAGCATTATGTTCATGATACCAATGCCGCCAACCAGTAGTGAGATGCCGGCGATGCTGCCGAGAAGTATTGTAAGTATGCTCGTTATGGTTGACATTATATCTAGTAGCTGTGCCTGGCTTCTAACGACAAAATTTGCTTTCTCATCTTTGCCCAAGTGATGCTCTCTACGAAGTATCTGTTTTATCTCCTCGATCGCCTTGTCAGTGAGGTCTTCGCTCTTTACCTGCACCTCTATCATGTCCACGTAGCTCTCGCCGAAGAGCTTCTTGGCTGCTGTTGTTACAGGCATGCCGATCTGGTTATCATGGTCGATGCCAAACATGTCAGTTCCTCTTTTTTCAATCACACCTACTACGCGGAAGTTCTGGTTGTTGATCCTAACTATCTTTCCAATTGGGTTCTCGGCGCCGAATAGATCCTTTTGAAGCGTCTGGCCGATTATCGCGACCCGTGCTGCTGACTGGACGTCACTTCTTGTAAAATTGTGGCCGATTTCAATCGGGTAATTCATTAACTCTACCGCGGTCTCGTAAGTTCCGTAAACATTCGTTGTCTTGGTTTTGCCCTTGTACCAGATCATGGCCGGGCGGGTCAATATGGGCGTAACTCCATTTATGTACTTAGCCTTTTTTTCAATGGCAGCGGCATCCTCCAGTTTTAGCACAGTCGGGTCATACGAGGTCATCATGCCGCGCTGGAGCTCCTCTTCACTTCCAGGCATGACGACGATCAGGTTTGAGCCTAAGCCCTGGACTTCTGCGGTGATAGACTGGCTTGCTCCGCTTCCAATTGATACGAGGGCAACGACGGCTCCGACCCCGATTATTATTCCAAGCATGGTCAGGGCAGACCTCATTTTATTTGCTTTAAGTGACTGCGCTGCGACTCTGATACTTTCGAGTAGGTTCAAATGTCCCACCGTTTTATTTGTGAAATTCTTGTCTGAAACATAAAATTAACTGACAATAATAAAGTAATTTAACAGATTAGAGAATAAAATTTTACCTGATATTGAGGAAAATATATTGGTAGGTCAGGTAGGTCGAGAGCCTCTTAGGAGACATCCATCTTGAAGGTTGGAATAGTAGGACTGCCAAATGCCGGTAAATCCACCATCTTTAACGCGTTGAGCAGCGGAAACGCGGTGATCGCCTCCTATCCGTTTTGCACCATTGAGCCCAACGTCGGCATAGCGGAGGTACCAGATCATCGTCTGTTTGAGCTTAGTAAAGTGGTTCATCCGCGCAGGATAGTCCATGCAACGGTTAAGTTCGTTGATATTGCCGGCCTGGTCAAGGGAGCAAGTCAAGGTGAGGGCCTTGGCAATCAGTTCCTTTCCAGCATTCGCGAGGTTGACCTGATTACGCATGTGCTTCGCTGTTTCTCGGATGGTGACATACACCACCCTCATGCGAAGATCTCACCGGCGTATGATGCGGAAGTGGTGGAGACCGAACTATTGATCTCAGATCTTGAGCAGGTTGAAAGGAGGTTGGCAAAGGTACAGAATGCTGCCCGATGCGGTGATGACAAAGCCAGGTTGTCGTATTCGCTGCTGATGGGATTAAAGGATAAACTCGCATCTGGGGAGCCCGCAAGCCGCTTCGGCCAGCTTACCAAACTGCAGGAACAGATTGATGATCTATTCCTGATAACATCCAAACCTGTTATTTATGTGGCCAACGTTTCCGACCTCGACCCACCCGAAAGAAGAGAAGCTTTTTTGAAAGAAGTGGACACGCTCGCGCAAGAGAGTAATCGTCCTTATCTTACCGTCTATGCCAGGCTGGAGCTTGAACTGTCAGATTTAACCCCACAGGAGAGATCAGGTTTTCTGGCGGAGGTCGGCATCGATGAATCAGGGATAGGTGATTTTATCAAGAAGTGTTACGACTTGCTGGGCTTGGTCACGTTTTTCACTACTGAAAGCGATGAGTTGAGGGCCTGGACAGTGAAGAATGGGACTGCTGCACTTAAGGCTGCTGGAAAGATACACTCGGACATGGAACGTGGCTTTATAAGGGCTGAGGTAATATCATATGATGAGCTCATCAAGGCCGGTTCGCTTGCAAGGGCCAGGGAACAGGGGCACCTGCGAGTTGAGGGTAAGGGTTACCAGATCTGCGACGGAGATGTGATAACCTTCAGGTTTGCTGTTTGATATTTAGGTTAATAATGGATACAAAGACTCAAAGTGAAGACATGGCGAATTATGATGACGATTACGACTATTACCGCGACTTCTGGCTTGGACACGGAAGAGAATATGAAAACCTGTCCGAACAGCTGATAATAAGAAAGCTCCTTCCTGGTCCTGGCAGGTACGCTCTGGACATCGGAGGAGGGTTTGGTCGGTTATTGCCGCTTTACGCCCGAAAATTCGAGGCTTGTGTGGTCCTCGATTATTCGATGAAAAACCTCAAACGAGCAAGGACACTTGCGATTAGCGAGGGGATGACGAACCTGCTGCTGGTGGCTGCGGATGCTGCCCACATGCCGTTTTCCGACAACTTTTTCGATTTTGCGATATCGGTGAGGCTTTCCCATCATTTCGAGGATCCGGAGAGCATCATATCTGAGACATCAAGAGTCCTTGCCAATGGCGGCTGTTTCATCTTTGAATTCGCAAATAAGCGCAACTTTAAATCTATTTTGATGTGGATAGCAGGAAGACAGAAGGATGTTCCGTTTAGCATTTCACCTAAGCTTATTGGGAAGAACATTCGTAATTTCCACCCAAAACACATAAATAGTGCCCTTCATGAGAACGGCTTTGGTCATATAAAACGCCTGAGTGCGTCTAATTTCAGGCTCGGCATACTCAAGCGGGCTCTTGGCCCTGGTTTTTTAGCAAAAGCTGACCTGGTGCTGTCCGGCATTCTTGGGCTTATGTACTTTGGGCCAAGCATATTCACCCGATCGTCTTTGCGTAAGAATGAGCGACCACCTCAAAATAGAGATGAATGCTTTCTTAATAATATTTTTAAATGTCCTGCGTGCGGCAGGTCGCTTGCGTTTGATGTTGAATATCCACCTGACAAAAAAATTAATCTCCTGAGGGCTGATGTGCTTCCATCTTCTTTTAAATGCGGGGACTGCGGTTTTGCGATATCCGAGCACGACGGCATATTCGATTTCAGGTGAGGCTTGTTAACTGAAGATATAAAAACCTTTTACGAGAGGACCATACTGGTTTACGGCGTGAAAAAATGGGTGCGGAGCAACCCGCCGTTTGACGAGCTCATCTTTACCGTGCTCTCTCAGAACACGAACAGCAAGAACTACTCGACCGCTTTCAAGTCCCTGAAGGACAGGTTTTCGAGCTGGGAGGAGGCACTGATGGCTGGTGAAGAGGAGATTTCGCTTGCGATAAAAAGTGCTGGGCTGCATAAGATAAAAGCCAGGCGCATTATTGATCTGATCCGTGGTTTCAGGTTGATAGACCCGACGCTAAAGCTTGATGTGCTCGAGCTGATGAGCGATAACGAGGCGCTTGATTTTTTGATGAAGTTCAACGGCGTCAAGGAGAAGACCGCTGGTTGCGTGCTGCTTTTTTCGCTTGGAAGGAACGTATTCCCGGTGGATACGCACATACTGCGAATAAGCAAACGCTTTGGGCTTTTGCCCAGAAATTGTGATTTGTCCAGGGCGTTTTGTTTTTATGAAAGCCGACTTCATGATGCGGACTGCTATTCGTTTCACATTAACCTCGTGCAACATGGTAGGGAGGTCTGTCAGAGCCGAAGACCAACCTGTCACTTATGTTATTTAAAAGACATATGTGCAAAATACATTTGACTCTTATTGAAATAACACCTCATGAATATTAAAATAACGACTTAGTAACAAGTTAATAAAATTACAATATTTTGGAGTGGAGATGGAGAAGAGAATTTACACACCCGGGGTAATACACAGGCTATCTATGTATTTGCGGTATCTTTCGCAGCTGGATGATGTTGGAAGGATTACGGTATCCTCCAGAGAGATGAGCGATGCTGTAAATGTAAACAGCGCTGAGATCAGGCGAGACCTCCTCACGTTCAAGGCGTCTGGCAAGCGCGGTGTGGGTTATGACGTGAAAGCACTTATTAGTAAGTTCAACGAGATAATCGGCACTCAGGAACAGACCAACATAATCCTTGTTGGAGCGGGTAACCTTGGGGCTGCCATAATTAATTTTGATGCCTTGAAGAAACACGGTTTTGTAATCGCGGGTGTTTTTGATAAGGATGCAAGGAAGATAGGCAAGGAGGTAGGTGATAAGATAGTTCAGCCTATGGACAAAGTAAAAGAGGTGGTGATGGATAGTAACGTAAAAACTGCCATTATTGCTGTACCATCCTCTGCAGCTCAGAACACGGCTGAGGAGCTTGCAAAGGCGGGGATAAAGGTCATCTTGAACTATACTTCTGCAAGGATAGAACCGCTGCCCGGGGTGATGATTCAGACTACCGACCCGGTGGAAAAGTTATTACACACCCTCTATTATCTGAAAAAAACCGGATCGGCCTGAAAAATAATGGTGCTCGCTGGTGGTTTCGAACCGCCGACCTCTGCCGTGTGAAGGCAGCGCTCTCCCACTGAGCTAAGCGAGCACACAAGATATTTTAGATTAGAAATCCCTTTTCATCAATCAGGTGACCATAAAGGTTATGCTGCTAATAGCTTTAAAGTCGCTGTCGCTTGATGCTATATGCGTTATTCCCTTTCTTTCCATTATCGCGATGTGCGCAGCATCTGCTGTGATGAGTCCATATGTCCTGGCTTTCTGGATTGCCAATGCCATGTCCCTGTCTGTTAGATCAAGGATAGTAAACCCAAAATCTTTGAGGTAATTTATATACTCCCTGTATTCTTCTACTGGTTTAAAGACTCTTTTTCTGTTCTCGTCATCCTTTAAAAATGTTTTAACGGTCTGCAGCGTTATCTTTTCCAGAAAATTAGATGCCGACTGCATCATCAGCTTAAATGTGATTTCCTCTATCACCAAGGCTGATGTATAAGCCTTGAGATCGTTAGACTCAACTCTCTTCAGAAATTCCACTGAATCAGGATTAACATCAAAAGCGTGATGAAGAAAAATGTTAGCATCTATGAAGATTGCCCAAGGTGTGGGCAACCTTATGTTCCGTTGTTTCGAAAGAAATAACTTGATATATTATGCTGATTATTCGTCTATTTCTCAATGGTATTAAAAAAAGACAAAAAGGTGATGTGGATGAAGAAGAGATTTAGGGTTGCAATAATATTTATTATCCTGATAGTGACAGGATCGATAGCCGGCGTATTTATTTTCGAAAAATATCGGGCACGTGAGGACAGGATTATATCGGCTTCGGGTACCTTTGAGGCCCACGAGATCACGTTGAGTGCTAAAAGCACAGGTCAGATAATTAAGCTTTCACTTGAAGAAGGGAGTACTGTTTCAAACGGTCAGGCGGTCGCAGTAATCGATGATGCCATTTACAAAAATCAGGTAGATCTGGCCATGACGGCCATTGAGCTGGTAAATAAGCAGGTTGATATGGCGGTTCTTAATTATGACCAGCGCGTATCGGTTGCAGAAGCGAATTTAAAGAGCGCGCTTGTGTCCAGGGATGACATGATGAAATACAATCATTACGTATATTATGATCAGCCACTATCAGTTACCAGCTCAAAGCAGAGCACGAAGACTGAGGTTGCTCCATCAGTGTTCCAAAAAACTTCCATAAACACAACAAGCTATACGTACCCCGGAGAAAGCCAGAAGTTGTCGGTCAGGGCTCAACTGGATCAGGCAATTTCTGCATACCAGATAGCTGCTGTTAACCTGCAATATGCACAGAAGTCTGGTATCGAGGTTGAGCTGGCAGAAATTGCACTTAAACAGGCAGAACTGGGGCTGAAATCGGCAGAGATCGCGCTGGACAACTGCACCATAGTTACACCTGTATCCGGAGTGGTGCTCGTCAAGATGGCAGAGGCGGGCGAATTCGCGATCACCGGCACACCGCTTGTTAAGATTGGCCAGCTTGATGAGATGGAACTGGTGATTTATGTCCCGGAGGATAAGTTAGGGTTTGTGAGGCTAAATCAGGATGTTGATATATATGTGGACAGTTTCAAGGGTGAAGTTTTTAGAGGCAAGGTAATAAAAATAGCAGATCAGGCTGAGTTCACACCTACCAATGTGCAGACAAAGGAGAAGCGGGTGACCACTGTCTACGCAGTCACGATCCAGGTTCCAAATCCTGACCAGAAATTAAAGCCCGGAATGCCAGCTGATGCAAAGATAAATTACTGATGGACATCAGGTCCTCGATAATCATTGATAAAGCTTCTAAAAGTTTTAATGGTGTCAGGGCAATCGATAGCCTGACCTTCGGCGTGGGAAAGGGTGAGATATTCGGGCTGATCGGCCCGGATGGGGCAGGAAAGACCACGCTTATCAGGTGCATTGCGGGCCTTCTTGCACTTGACGCTGGGAGCATAACTGTTGAGGGGATTGATGTTTTTAAGAACCCTGACCAGGTGAAGAACATCGCCGGCTACATGTCGCAGCGTTTTTCTCTTTATACTGACCTGTCCGTTTTGGAGAACATTCGATTTTTTGGTGACCTTTACGGAATACCCAGAAGAAGGCAGTTGGAGATGATACCCGGACTTCTTCATTTTGCGCGGCTTGAGGAGTACAAAAATAGGCGAGCTGAGTATCTGTCCGGGGGAATGCGCCAGAAATTAGCACTTGTGTGCACTTTGATAAATGAGCCGTCTGTGCTGTTATTGGATGAGCCCACCACCGGAGTGGACCCGGTTTCAAGGCTTGAATTATGGCAGATCTTTCGAAGTATAAGGGATCAGGGCAGGACGGTATTCTTGTCAACTCCGTATATGGATGAAGCTGAGCGATGTGACAATATCGGATTCATACATTCTGGAAAGTTGAATGCCCTTGGAACACCTGATCAAATGAAGTCCATGGTGGATGGTTTCATATTTGAAGCGATCGTTAGCAAGTCAAAGGCCGCCCTGGAACTTTTGCGGGAAAGCCATGTGTTCAGGGATGTGCAGGTATTTGGCGAGCGGCTTCACATCATCTCTGGCGAGGATAAAAGTGAGTCTCAGGTCGAGGAGATCTTGAAAAAGATTGGCGTCGATGTCACTGCGGTGAGGAAAACGAGTCCAGTAATCGAGGATGCGTTTATGCAGATAGTGCAGGAGACGCATGAAATCCGGGAAGATAAATGATGCGTTTTCTGGCTGTGTTAAAGAAGGAGTATATTCATATAATCAGGGACAGGCGCTCGCTTGGGCTGTTCATTATGATCCCTTTCATGTTGATGGTCATCTCTTCGTATGCGTTCACGTTTGACATAAAAAACGTCGCGGTTGATCTGGTTGACATGGACAAGGGGAAATGGTCACGCAAACTGGTCGATTCGTTCACATCAAGCGGTTACTTTTACATATCAAAAAATCTTGAGCTTAGAGATGAGGCCATAGATGACCTGTTGCGCGGGAATGCCAAACTGGTTATTGAGATCGGGCCTGATTTCAGCAGGCTCATGGAGGACTGCGCTTTAGCTCCGGTTCAGTTGATCGTTGATGGCTCGGATCCCAATGCTGCCAATATTTTCCTGGGCAATGCCACGGCGATACTTGCTGATTTCAATCTCAAGATTTTCACAAGCAAGGTGGAGATGGGGAACAGTATGGTTGAATTGACGCCGATAGACCCCAGTTTTGTGGTCTTTTACAACCCTGCGCTCAAGAGCAGAAATTTCATGATACCTGGTATGGCAGCCGTGATCATGTTACTTCCTGTCCTGATGACGGCGCTGTCGATAGTCAGGGAGAAGGAGAGGGGGAATTATGAGCAGTTAATTGCCACGCCGATCAGGCCCATCTCGATTGTGCTCGGTAAATTGCTGCCATATGCTTCCATCGCGATAATAGATGTGTTGATAGTCTGGTTTATTGGGGTTTACTGGTTCAAGGTACCGTTTGAGGGGAGCCTCTTGACCCTGTTTCTGCTCTCCTTTGACTTCTTTTTTGCCGCGATGGGAGTAGGGCTGTTAATATCAACTGTTGCGAGAACGCAGCAGGAAGCGATGATACTATCCATGTTCATATTTCAGTTGCCCTCTTTTTTGTTATCAGGTCTTATATTTCCGATAATCAGCATGCCGGTGCCTGTGCAGTTCATCACATATCTCGTCCCGGTCAGATATTTCATAAAGATAACGCGTGGAATTTTTCTAAAAGGCGCAGGGCTTGCGGAGCTCTGGGAGCCTGCGCTGTCACTTTTTTTATTCGGGTGTGTCGTGGTCAGCATTGCGGCATTGAGGTTTAAGAAGAGGCTTGCGTGATGGAGTCAGTTCGCCGAATCATCAACCTCATAAAAAAGGAATTCATTCAAATATTAAGGGATAAGAGCCTGCTGCCAATAGTTATCATCATGCCTGTTTTTCAACTTTTTCTTTTTGGTTATGCCTTATCGCAGGATGTGCGAAATCTACCTGTTGCCGTGATTGATCATGATAAGAGCAGGGAGAGTCGCGAACTTTACGGGAAGATTGATGCGACCAGTACGTTTAATGTCCTTTACTATTTTGATGATGTTGATGAGGGTAAAGCGATGATGGATAGAGGAGAGGCGAGCATGATCCTGGTCATCCCGCCTGACTTCTCTGCTGAGGTCAATAGCATCGACGAGAGTGCGAAGGTTCAGGTCATCCTGGACGGCAGTGACTCAAACAGCTCGATAATCGCGATGAATGTGGTTAGATCGCTCTTATCCAAATATTCGCTTCAGTTTGTGGAGGGAAGGGCTGGTCTGATGGGAGTACAGCCAGGATCAATAGGGGGCGTCGATACGAGGGTGAGGGTATGGTTTAATGAGGATTTAAAGAGCGTCAATTACATGATACCTGCGGTCATAAGTTTGATAATCACACTCATCACTCAACTGCTGACATCGATGAGCATTGTAAAAGAAAGAGAAAGGGGTACGCTGGAGCAGCTCATCGTAACTCCGCTTCGCACATATGAGCTGATTCTGGGTAAGACCGTGCCCTCGATCGTGATTTCGTACCTTGACGTAGTGTTGATAATAGTGTTTGGCGCATGGTGGTTTGCCGTGCCAATAGTGGGAAGCGTAGGTCTACTTTTGTTTGTCTCGTTGTTTTATCTTCTATCGACGCTTGGCATCGGCATGTTCATATCAACGATCTCGCGTACGCAGCAGCAGGCCATGATGTCATCTTTTTTCACCATGATCTTCAATATTGTCCTTTCTGGTTTCATGATACCCATAGAGAACATGCCGAAGATTCTTCAATATATAAGTTACGTCGTGCCGTTGAGGTACTTCCTCGTCATAGTAAGGGGTATTTTCGTGAAGGGCAGCGATTTGAATGAATTGTGGGATGAGCTGATAGCCCTGCTTGTGTTCGGGATCGTGATATTTACGATCAGTTCAATGAGGTTTAAAAGGAAGCTGGCATGATTTTTAATGTTGATGAGGACAAAAACAGGTCGAGTGAACCTGCTGTAGTTTGTCAGGGCCTGCGAAAAAAGTTTGGCGACTTCGTTGCAGTTGATGGGATCTCCTTTTCAATAGAGCAAGGCGAGGTATTCGGATTTCTGGGGCCAAACGGCTCCGGCAAATCAACCACCATAAGGATGCTTTGCGGCATCGTCTCCCCGACTGAAGGAGAGGGAAGGGTGCTCGGATTTGATATATACAGACAGCATGCTCAGATAAGGAGCAGGATTGGCTATATGTCGCAGCGTTTCAGTCTTTATGATGATCTTACCGTGGACGAGAACCTGATATTTTACGCCGGCACGTATTCCGTCAGGGGCAGAGAATTTGCGGAGATGCGGGAGTTTGCGCTCCAGATGTCAGGCCTGAAGGGGAGAGAGCGGGAGCTCACCACAAATCTTTCCGGGGGATGGAAGCAGCGGCTTGCGTTGAGCTGTGCTATATTGCATAAGCCCCGGATGCTATTTCTGGATGAGCCAACCGGTGGAGTTGATCCGAATTCGCGCCGAATTTTTTGGGATCTTATATACCAGCTCTCCTCCATGGGTGTGACGATATTCGTGACAACGCATTACATGGATGAGGCTGAACACTGTGACAGGCTCGGTTTCATACTCGACGGCAGGATCATCGCAGTTGGGTCACCGTCTGAGTTAAAGCGAACTATCTTAGGTGGTGATGTCTTCAGCTCAAGTCTTGAAGACGTATTTGTTTCGCTCATACAGGGGACAAAATAGATACGTTTATCAAATTACCTCTTGACTGTATGAAATAAAAGTATATATACAAGTTGTTAAGTTTTGGGGAATAGCATTGATAGCAGAAACCAACAAATACTCTAATTAAAGGAGGACATTAATGATATACCCAGAGGACCTTTATTACACTAAGGAACATGCTTGGGTAAGAAGGAAAGGTGACAGGGTAGTGGTAGGTATCACCGATTACGCGCAGGATGCTTTGGGTGATATTGTTTATATCGAGGTGCCGGAAGAGGGCACTCAGGTTGTATCAGAAGAACCTTTTGCTGAGATCGAGTCTGTAAAGACGGTTTCTGAGATTTTTGCTCCCATTACGGGTGAGGTAGTTAAATCGAATAATAAGGTCAGTGAATCACCCGAGATAATACATGAAGACCCTTATGGGAAAGGCTGGATCTGTGTAATTGAAATGGGCGATCCTTCAGAGCTCGATAATTTGATGACCTCTGATGAGTACGAGGAGTTCGTTTCCGAGCTTGAATAATGCATTGAATAATGTATATATCTCTCCACAAGAAGCTCTACAGTCAGTCCTGCATCATGCCTTCCATCTGGGGACTGAATCCATAAACATAAGACAGGCGATTGGCAGGGTGTCAGGATGCTTGATCACCTCACCGATGGACATCCCTCGTTTTGCAAATTCCGCAATGGACGGATATGCGCTGAGGTCAAATGATGTTTTTCATGCGTGCATGACGTCTCCGATCCCGCTTGTGATCGAACAGCAAGAGGTGTGGGCAGGTGTTGTCTTTAAAGGAGAGGTGGAGCAGGGCAGATGCGTGAAGATAATGACGGGTGGGGAGATACCGGACGGTCTTGATTGCGTGGTCCCATGGGAGGATGTGGATGTAATAAAGGACAGGATATATTTTTCAGCGCCGGTTCCATCCGGTAAGAATGTGAGGTATCCAGGTGAGGATATAAGAGCCGGTGATGCTGTGCTTGAGCAGGGAGATGTGATCGATGAATACGATATCGGGTTGCTTTCGTCGCTGGGGATGGATGAGGTAGAGGTATCGGTTCTGCCAAGGGTATCGGTCATAATAACCGGCAGCGAGGTTGTGGGTGCAGGTAAGAAACTTGAAGTGGGGAAGATATGGGATAGCAATGGGAGCATGCTTTATGCTCTGCTTTCGAATATGGGTTTATCAAAGGTGAAGTTGAGCTATGTTTCCGATGATTACGATGAGACCTTAAGCGAAATATCCGGATCCCTTTCTTCTTCGGAGCTTGTAATTACCACTGGTGGTGTCTCAGTCGGCGAAAAGGACCTGGTGAAAGACGCCATAGCTGAGGCTGGATGCTCAATGGTGTTCTGGAAGTTGAGGCAGAAGCCCGGGATGCCGTTTGGGATGTGGGAGAAGGATGGTAAGGTTATATTTGGCCTTCCAGGTAATCCTGTTGCCGTTGCCCTCTGCTTTGAACTTTACATCAGACCTTTTTTGCTGAAATTGATGGGCGCAAAAGAGATTTTCAGGCCGCCGGTACTGCTCAGGTTTAAGAGTGACTTTGAGAATAAAGGTGAGAGATATCTGATGTTGAGGGTGAAGCTCGTCAACGAACCTGGTGGGCCGTTTGCCGTTCCGTTGTCCAATCAGGGCTCCGGCGTGCTCACCTCGATGTCACGCGCCGATGCGGTTGTGGTAGTAAACCCTGGGGAAAAGATAGCGTCGGGCGAAGAGCGAAGAGGATATTTAATGGGTGAGATCAAGCGATCGGCATGCTTCGAATTTTAACGCTGTGGACTATGAGGACTTAAAGTTGAGGAGAATTGCACACGCACTGGTTGTTTCTGTCAACATCAGCGATAATAAAGGGGAGAGAAAGACCCCTGTAACCGAGTGTAACGTTGATCTAAAAGGACTGGTGAGCGATGCACACCGTGGTGACTGGCACAGGCAGGTGTCTTTGCTGGATTTGAACAGAATACTTGAATTTTGCTCACTTAATCCTGAAGTTGGTTTTGGCAGCTTTGCCGAAAATATCACCTTCCTGCCAGAAGAGGGTTTCAGTTTTGAAAAGGGAGACGTAATTGGGTTTGGCAGCGGGCTGAGGCTTGAGGTTACCCAGCTTGGTAAGCTCTGCCACGATCGATGTGATATATACAGTCAGGTTGGGAGATGTATAATGCCAGAGTTTGGCATTTTTGCCAGTATCAAAAACCCTGGGAGCATCAAAGTAGGTGATCGTTTCTGGGTATGCAGGGTTTGATCGATTTATAGATTTTTGACAAAGGAATACAGTTTTAATAAAATTTCACTTTAACTTAAGACTTGATCGGAGTACCTTTGAAGGTTATTATTGTTAGTACCTTTTTCCCACCTTATGTAAATGGGCAGTCAAGGTTTTTAAAAGATCTTTCTGATTATTTGTGCAAGAAGGTCGATCTGACTGTCCTGACGATGAACACCAAGCCAAAGAACGAGGTCGTTAACCAGGATGGTATTGAGGTTATAAGGTTAAGCAGCAGCCCCAAAATAGGACCTTTTCATCTTAACTTCGGCCTTTCTCGCTGGATTAAAAACATCGATGCGGATGTTGTGAACATTTTTTCACCGTTCCCGACTTTTGAGATGTCCTATCTATCTGCGGACATGGATAAGCCGCTTGTCATCACAAAATTAAGCGATCGAATGCCGGGCGGTATTTTTAGTCTTATATACATGCCATTTTTCAACAGGATTTGCGAAAAAGCGAATTACATTCTTGTCTCCCAGCGGGCGACCCGTATAAGCTCAGGGCCGCTATTGCGGTTTGCGGATAAATGCCTTGCCCTGCCGTTTGGGATAAACGTAAATGAGTATAAATTGACGGAGCAGATCGAAGCAAAAGCCCTCGAGTTTAGAGGTAAGTTTAGAAATCCGATCATCCTGTATATTGGCAACCTTAGTTACGATGATGGTATTGTTAACCTCATCAGGGCCATGATCGATATAATGGCGGTACTGGTTATTGTTGGGACAGGTGAAACTGAAGATGAATTGAAGATCCTGTCGAAGAACCTTGGGCTTTCCACACGGGTTATCTTTACCGGAGAATTAAAACATGAGGAGAAGAAGATACTTCTGCATAGCTGTAACCTGGTTGCGGTTCCGGAGGCAGCGGAGCACCAGAAGCTTGGCATGGTTCAGCTTGAAGCGATGGCCTGCGGAAAACCTGTGATATCATCGAGCACAATACCGGAAAATGACAGGATAAACATCAATGGTGTTACCGGGCTCACCGTAGATCCGCATTCATCCTACTCTATTGCAGGCGCGCTGAAGCGGATATTGCAGAGTGAAGATGTCAGCTTCGAATTTGGAAGAAATGCGTTGGCTCATGTACGGGAAAATTACAATATAGATAAGGCTGGAGAGACCGTATTTTCGCTATTTCAGCAGCTTATGAGCGAGTTCATTCCGCGGGACTTTTTCGGGGATCAGGGAAGCTCTGCTGATAATTCCACTGGTGGAATTAAGGATGATGAAAAAGACAACTCGACTGTCTGATGCGACCATAAACAGAATTCCACTATATCTGCGCGCTTTGCAAGAATTAAATGAAAAGGACTGGTATATCATCTCCTCAAATGATCTTGCCGATCTGGTGGGTGTTCAGCCTGCTCAGTTAAGGAAAGACCTTTCCTATCTTGGAGAGTTCGGAACCCGTGGAGTTGGATATGATATCTCCCATCTCAAAAACCAGCTGTCAAACAGGATAGGGCTTACGAAAAAGTGGTCGATAGCAGTAATAGGGGCGGGGAGGTTGGGTCAAGCGTTGATAAGATATCAAGAATTTAAGAAACACGACCTGGATATAAGAGCTGTTTTTGACAATGACCCATCCAAGATAGGAAAAAAGATTGAAAGCAAATATATACTTGACATCAGCGAGATTAAGAATGTGGTTGAAGAAGAGGGAATTCAGATCGGCATAATAACAACCCCTGCCGAGTCGGCCCAGCTGGCCGCAAAATTGCTAGTTGAAGCCGGCATTAAGGCGATATTAAATTTTACCCCTACCTCAATTGAAGTTCCTGATAAAGTGCAGGTCAGGCATGTTGATCTGTCTGTAGAGCTCCAGATCTTGATTTTTAAACTTATGCGCGAAAATTTGATTAAAGAGTATGTCAACGGTTAGTTCAGGTGGTGCGGATAACACTTTTACTGCTCTTATCAGTCCGTCTGATGAATATATTGATTTGAGGTTGAATGATAGCCCGGTCTCCACTATTTACAGCCATGCGGTGAGTATATCATTTGCTGAACTTTCTATCAGCATCGATTCCAGGGTTGCAAATATTTCAAGGGCACTTGACCTGGCAGGTTTTGGACTTGAGCGCCATGTGCTGCACGGATCTGATGCGCGGTATTTTTCGGGTGTACTCAATCTGCTCGACGGTGACCTGCTCTTTTCGCAGTCCCTTACGCTTCTATCAGCAGATGGTGACATAGATCTAATCTTGAAGATAAAAGAGATCATTCGAAGCTCGTTGGTCATGCATTCCGACCTGTCCGAATTCTCATATGATTTAAGAAGGATCGATGACGATGATCTGGTTAAGCTGAGCAGCCTTCTGGGGTTTTCATTTAGCCTTCCGCTCTGGTTGTTTGATAAATTATGCAATTCTATGGATGATTTGCTTGCGATCAGTAGGCTCATTTGCGCTATTAAATCATTATATTTAATCCTGCGGATCAGCAGGCTGAGTGATTTCGGAAAACGCGATAATATCCCGCTTGCAAGAAGCAGGTTGGCGGAACTATCGGAAAAAGTAAGAAAGCACAGCCTCGCCCTGAAAGAAGGAAAAACTTTCAGGAGATATATAAACGTACTGGGTAAGAGTTGACGAAAAGCGCCGATGTAATATTCATTCATCCTCCAAGCGTTTTCGACTTTAGAAAGAAGCCGATTTTTTTTGGGCCGATGGCTGATCTCGTTCCTTCCTCTCATATTTTTGATATGTATCCCATCGGTTTTGTCAATTTAGGTGCAAGCCTTGAAGAGGCTGGTTTCTCCACGCGCATAGTGAATCTTGCTGCGCTGATGCTGTTAAGTCCGAAATTCGATGTTTGTAAATTCATTTCAGCCTTAAGCGGCGATATTTTTTGCATTGATCTGCACTGGCTTCCGCATGCACAGGGCGCTCTTGAGGTTGCCTCGGTGATAAAAAAGATCAAGCCAGGTGCCAGGATAATCCTTGGTGGGTATTCTGCTTCCTATTACCATGAGGAGCTTATCAGGATGGAGCAGGTTGATTACGTCATACGCGGTGATAGCGCTGAGGAGCCTCTTTGTGCACTGATCTCTTCTATTAAAAGCGGCAAGGCGTTGGACAGTGTGACAAATCTTACCTGGAAGAGTGATGGAGAGGTGGTCATAAATGATTTTTCTTGCGGTTCTCTCAACCTCAACCAGAAGTTGCTTGACTATTTTTACATGATCAGGATGGCGCTAAGGAATCTTGATTTTAAGGGGGTCGTTCCATTTGCCAACTGGAGGAGCTATCCTGTCGTGATGGCGGAATCATGCAGAGGATGCACCATGTGTTGTGTTACCTGCGGGGGGTCTGCGTTCTCATCGAGAAAGATCTTTGGAAGGTCAATACCTGCTTATCTGGACCCTGAGCTTCTCGCCAGGCAGTTTTTGATCATCTCGCGGTACTTCAGAAGTCCCATCTTTTTACTTGGTGATATAAATCAGGCCGGCCGCGACTATGTGGAACTGTTTTTCAAGGCAGTGAGGCAGATGCGAATTAAAAATCCAGTGATGTTCGAGTTCTTTAACCCACCGTCGGAGAATTTTTTTGAGCTTGCTGCGAAATCTTTTGGCGATATATATTACGAGATGTCCATTGATTCCCATGAGCCGGGGGTGAGGGAGATGGTGGGCAAATTTTATTCAAATGTGGATGTGAAGGACACGATAGCAGGCGCATTTTCGGCTGGTGCACGTCGTTTCGACCTTTATTTTATGATCGGCTTGCCGAATCAGACCTTTGAAAGCGTCATCGAGACGCCCGAGTTCTGCCAGGACCTCTATCTTCAGTTAAATGGAGACCGAAGGCTTTTCGTCTTCACATCTGCAGTGGCGCCATTTGTTGATCCGGGAAGCAGGGCTTTCGAAGAACCAGAGCGGTATGGTTATCGCCTTCGCTTCAAAAGTCTTGCTGAACATGCAGCAGCAATGCTTTCGCCGAGCTGGAAATACATGCTAAATTATGATACGGTCTGGATGAGCAGGGATAAGATCGTTGAGAGTACCTATATGTGTTCGGCTGGCCTGAACAGGCTTAAAGGTAGAGTGGGTTGCATAAGCGAACAGGAGATGATCAGTATCGAGAGGCGCATTGAAATGTCCCTTGACCTGATGAATAAAATAGATGACATTTATATGCGAGGGGAAAACAGTTCGTCGCGGCAGGAATTGATGCAGCTGAAGCCGTTAATGGATGAATTGAATAATTTCACCATAATTAACAAATACGAGATTAGCATGAAGACGCGGTGCTCAAACTTCGTCATGGGGAACATCATTCACGATCTCATGTTTGGACCAAAAGACTGGAAACAATAAGTTGAACGTCAAAGACCTTGATGGCTTCAGCGTTGAGCTGGTTGACACTGCATCGCGCGTGGAAGATTATATAAGTAATGCTGCTGCGCGTTTTGAAGGAGTACTTGGCAGCGATGCGGCAAAGGTCGTCTCATCTGGGGGGAAGCGGTTAAGGCCGGTTCTGCTTATAATCTCCTATCTTGGTGGCGACGGCGATGTTCAGTTTTGCTTTCCTGCTTGCGCTGCTGTTGAATTTTTCCATTCCGCAACCCTGGTTCATGATGACATAATTGATGGTTCAGTTGAGCGAAGGGGCAAGAAGACCTTTAACTACATTAAGGGAGACCGTTATGCCTTGTTGTTAGGAGATTACCTTTTCGCAAGCTGTTTTAAGGAATTGGCTTCATATGGTGACAGCAGCTTGATAAGAATATTAAGCACTGTTGGAATATATTCCTGTCTGGGGGAATTTTTCCAGCAAAAGCAGTCGAGGACGATGATGCGAAAAGAGGACTATTTCTTAAGGATAAAGAATAAAACGGGTTATCTGTTTTCCGCTGCCTGTAATATAGGTGCAAGGTTGGCAAAGAAATCAGACTTTGAAGTCGAGAAATATTCAAGTTTTGGGATGAAGTTAGGGCAGGCTTACCAGATATATGATGACTCGCTTGATATAGTGGGTGAGGAGGAGGTCCTTGGTAAACCGCCTGGAAGCGATATAAGGGAAGGAATAGTGACACTTCCTGTCCTGATGGCGCTTGATATTTTAGCCGGGGATCGCAGGTCAGCCGGCATTATCAAAAGTGCAGTGAGCGGCAAAAATGTGTCAAAAGCTGATCTTGATACATCAATTGAGATATTGAGGTCATCAGGTGCGGTTGAAAGAGCCATCAATTATGCCGATGATCTGGCTAAAGAGGCTGTTGACGACCTGAAGCAGATTGCAAATACCAGTCAGGTTGGTAACGCCATCGCGCTCTGGCTTCTCATCAGACAAAGGATAAAATATGCCGGTTAAGAAAAAGGCCCCCATCTCTATAAGGACTCAAAACAAAAACAAGAGAAGGGTTCCTTTATTCGTACGCATACTAATTATAATCTTTGCGGTTGTGTTCATATTTTTCATGATAGTCTCGCTTATACCGTTTGGTCCTTACACGCAGAAACCCAAGGAAAGTACAGCTGCTCCCCAGGGGGCTTCGGAGTCCTTGCAGTCGGGTGATGATGCGCAGAACTATATAGCAGAGCTTTTAGATCAGGTGCAAAAGGAGCCCAGAAACGTGATGCTGCTGACAGAGTTAGGGAATGCGCTTTTTGATGTCGGTAAATTCCAGGATGCCATTATTTATTACGGAAGGGTCCTTGAGATCACGCCGGATAATAATTTCGTCAGGACCGATATGGGAGTTGCATATTTTTACACGGGGGATCCTGCAAGGGCGATTGATGAATTCAATAAAGTGCTTGAAAGTGACCCCGAGTTCAAGCAGGCTATACTCGCTTCCGCGGTTGTCTATGAGCAAACCGGCAATTACGGAAAAGCAATAGAATTTTATCAACGTTTTCTCGATGTTGCACCTGATGATCCGAGTGCTGCTCAGGTTGGACAGAAAATAGATGATCTACAGAATCTGTTAAAATAAACTTTGCATGAGCTTTCGATTACCAAGGAAATCCTGAATATCATTCTGGACGCCGCTGGCAGGAATAATGCCAAGAGCGTTGAGAGCATAAATATTGAACTTGGACAGCTCTCAACGTTTGATGAGGAGTCCATCATCTTTTATTTTGAGTTCTTAAGTAAGGGTACCCTTGCTGAAGGAGCTAAGTTGAGCCTTAAACGCGTGCCGGCAATAGCGAAGTGCAAGAAGTGCGGCAGGGAATTTGAGCCGGGAGATGTATTCTTTAGCAGTTGTCCATTATGTGGATCAATCGAATATGAGGTCGTAAGCGGTGATGCAATCAAGGTTGTGAATTTGAAAATTGAAGATTAGAGGAGTTTGATGAACGAGATAGAAGTTGGGATGAGTCCGCTTGAGAAGAACAGGTTGACAGCGAATCAGAATAAGAGTCTGCTTGATGAGAAGCACGTGCTCATGATGAATATCATGGCTGCACCTGGTGCCGGCAAGACATCAGTCATTGCTGGAATTGCAGAGTACCTCAAGCCGAAATATAAGCTGTTTGTTATCGAGGCTGATCTGGCGACGTCAATTGACACCGATAAGCTAAATGCGCTTGGAATAGAATCAACACAGATAAACACCATCTCCATGTGCCATCTGGAAGCCCATCATATAAGTGAGCGCTTGGGGTCACCGCTTGCGAAAGATGTAGATATCATATTAATAGAAAATGTTGGTAATCTCGTATGTCCATCTGAGTATTATCTTGGCGAGGACATCAGGATGGTGATCATCAGTGCGGCGGAGGGACATGATAAGGTTGCCAAATACCCAAATATTTTTTTTAAGGCGGATGCAATCGTCCTGAACAAGATTGACCTGATGAAGCACGTCGATTTTGATGAAAGTTATCTTCTCATCTCGATATCAAAGATAAATCCAAAAGCCGAATTTTTCCGCACCTCCTGCCAAACGGGAGAAGGTTTGAGCACTCTTGCTGCTTATATAGCTGAAAGATTGGCTGCAAAAAGGGTTTGAGGGCTCAGGCAGAAGTAAATTCTTGAGTATCAGGTGCCATAGCGCTTCTTCTTTTTGATATATCTATTAAGGTAAGCAAGGATGTTCTGTTTCTGACTGCTGCTGTATATAAGCGGGATGCTTTTTCTTGAGTTCACCGGATATAGCAGGATCTTGTTCCCCCTGATGTTGAAGCCCGCCAGTGAAGTCCATCTCACGAAGCCATTCCCGTTTTGCCCAATGCCTGATTTTGTCATGGTGAATTTGATGGGCACAAGCAGTGGGGTAAGCGATATGACCGTAAACAGGATCAGATAGGTTGCATGCATCCTGCTTATGGTGGAACTTATGAGGATTACGAGCAGTAAAAGGATATTTGTGGTCTGAAGCGATACTCGCTCAGCGTAGCCCAGCGTCCATGAGTAGATCACATCGCCCTCGATCTTTTTCCCTGAGAGGGGGACTGCCCTTCGATACATCAGAATAGTGATGAATAAAAACAGTACCATATATGCTATCTCAAGACTGCTCGGTACCACCAGATAATTCATATCTGTCCCCTTTTCATATAGCTTTTTTTGACTAAAGATGGTTATTATAATAGAAAATCCAGCAATTAAATACAATGTGAGCCGTTTCTTATGTTGGAGAATCTGATTTTTATATTGTCCAAGACAGTGCCGGTTTTTCTTGTGATAGGGATAGGGTACCTGTTGCGGCGAATTAAATTGATGAACGATCTTGCGGTGGGCGTTTTAACGACCATTACGTACAATGTTGCGCTGCCCGTCCTTATTTTTACCAGCATTATCAAATATGATTTCAGGGAGGTGCTGAACTGGGGCTCGATAGCTGCAAGCTTTCTCGGCATCGCTTTTGCTGCGCTTACAGCTTTTTTGCTGACGAAAATTTTGCGGATTGATGTCCATCGAGCAGGTGCTTTCATGCTGGCATCATTTCGCAGCAACACGGCTTTCGTGGGGTTTCCTATACTGTTGAGTATATATGGCCAGCTTGCGCTGGCGAAATCAAGCGTTGTCGTCGGGTTTTTGACAGCTCCCATACTTATAGCTACCGTGTATATATTAAAAAAGTTCTCAAGCGAACCGCAAAGCGGAGCGAAGATCAACCTTTTTATCCTGCTCGATCCGCTCATAATCGCTTCGTTTCTCGGTTTGCTGGTTTCGTTTTTAAAGTTAAAATTGCCTGAGCCGGTATTGAGCTTCATGGATATGCTGGCCTCAATGGGAATACCGCTTGCGTTGATTTCAATTGGTGCATCGTTTCAGTTTAGAAAAATTAAAGATCAGATTGCACTTTTAAGCGTCTCCACTTTTCTCAAGTTAATAGTTTTGCCGCTTACAATTTTTTTGTTGTCAGTTTATGTATTCAAGCTGCCGGCAATGGATAGAAATGTGGTAATTGCCAGTTTCATGACGCCGGTTGCTGTCTCATCGTTCATTTTCGTAAGACAATATAGATCGGACTCTGAATTCATGGCATCAGCATTAATTTTTTCCACCCTGATTTCTATATTTACTATTACGTTTTGGTTATACTTTTTAAGTTTTATTTAAAGGAGAGTTATCGGTTTGATATTAGCAATCTGCGAAAAGGACATTGCGGCCAATAGGATCGCGGAGATACTCTCAGGCGGCCAGTCGAAACAACATAAGACGCACGGCATTCCATACTATAGTTTCATGAACGGGAGTGAAGAGTTCAGCGTGATGGGTCTGAGGGGGCACATTTTTCAGGTTGACTACCCTAAGAGGCTCAACAATTGGGAGGGAATCGACCCGCAGGTCCTAATAGATGAGGAACTCATAAAGGTCCCGATTAAGAAAAATATTATTGATGCGCTTAAGCAGCTGGCAAAAGACGCCACGCTCATCATAATCGCCACCGATTTTGACAGGGAAGGGGAGTTGATTGGTAATGATGCTGAGAACGTTATCATTGAGGATAGCCCAAATGTCCAGGTAAAGCGCGCAAGATATTCTGCGATTACCAGAGAGGAGATACTGCATTCCTTTGATAAGCTGGAGAAGCCCTACTATTTTCTTGCTGAGGCTGGCAACACTCGTCAGGAGATCGACCTGATCTGGGGAGCGGTTCTTACGCGATTTGTTTCGGTTACATCAGGGCGTCTTGGCGATAAGTTTCTCTCCGTGGGCAGGGTTCAGAGTCCTACTCTTGCGCTGATCGTGGAGAGGGAACTCCAGATAAGAAGCTTCAAGCCTGAGCTATACTGGCAGGTAAAGGTATTGTTGAGGAGTAATGGCCAGGAGTTCAGCGCGCTTCATAAGAACGACAGGTTCGATAGCCTCCAGGAGGCGGAAAAAGTCCATGAAAGGATCATGGATACCGGGCGGGTCTCAGCAATAATAATATCGCAAAAGCCCAAGTTGCCGCCTCCACCGATGAACACGACCTCTCTTTTAAGCAATGCTTCGAGAATCGGGTTTTCTGCGTCAAGCGCAATGGCGACCGCAGAAGCACTTTATTTAAAGGGATTGATCAGCTACCCAAGGGTGGATAACACGGTATTTCCTGCCTCAATCGACCTGGTTAAGGCGATATCAGTTCTTTCCGGTTCACCGGCGCACGGCAGTATGGCGAAGACCTTGCTTGATCGGGGATGGACGACGCCAACGAAGGGTAAGCGGCGCTCGACCGATCATCCCCCGATCTATCCAACCGGGGTTGCTGCCGTCCATACCCTTACCGAGAGGGAGATGAAGTTGTACGATCTGGTCGTCAGGATGTTTTTCGCCTGTTTTGGCCCGCCTGCCATATCGCAAACGACGCGAATAGAGTTTGATATCTCTGGTGAGGAGTTTGTGCTCAGCGGAACGGAAATTACGCAGGATGGCTGGCTTCAGTTCATACCCTATTTCAGAGGAAAGGATGATGTAGTTCCCCGTTTAAGCGAAGGCGATATTGTAGAGGTTATTGATAAGGAGATACTGGAAAAAGAAACACAGCCGCCGGGAAGATATTCACAGGGGCGGCTTATCGAAAAGATGGAAGAGTTAGGGCTAGGGACGAAATCGACCCGTCATACGATCATTAAAAACCTTTATGACCGGGGTTATTTCATAGGCGATCCAATAAGGCCAAGTGAGATGGGGATTGCAATGTCGCAGGTTTTAAAAAAGCACGCTGCAAGGATATCGACACCCGACATGACAGCAGAACTCGAGCGTGATATGGACCTCATTGCCGAAGGAAAGGACAATAAAAAGAACGTTGTTGATATATCGCGTTCTTTTTTACATGAGATCATGGACACGCTTGTGACCGAGAAACAGCAGGTAGCCGAGGAGATATGGAATGGGATACGTGAGGACAAGGTAATTGGCGTATGTCAGAATTGCAGCTCTGATCTTATCATCAGGCGGGCCAGAAAATCGAAGAAACGCTTTGTTGGCTGTTCCGGTTACCCGCAGTGCAGAACCGCCTACCCCCTTCCGCAAAAAGGTTTAATAAGGCCCACAGGGGAAGTATGTAGTGAATGTGGAACACCAAAAATTTCTCTCATAAACAAGGGCAGAAAGCCGTGGAAGATATGTCTTGATCCAAATTGTCCGACAAAGCAGAAGGGTGAAAAAGAAGGCTGATATGGACGTACAAATGGAAATAGACAGGACAAACAAGGCGACCGGGAGGTGGAAATCCATTGCCATCGTTAGTGACGGCAGCGCAGTACCCGGACTGGGCGATGTTGGCCCGGAAGCTGCACTTCCGGTCATTGAGGGTAAGGCGCTTATCTTCAAATCCCTTGCCGGCATAGATGCTTATCCGATCTGCCTGAGGGCTGGATCAGATGATGAATTGATATCCGCTGTCGCATCCATGGAGCCCACGTTTGCCGGGATTAATCTTGAGGATATTGCTGCCCCGAGGTGTTTTCATATAGAGAGCAGGCTCAAAGAGATCATGAACATTCCAATATTTCATGATCAGCACGGGACGGCAATTGTAGTTCTTGCTGGTCTTATTAACGCTTTTAAGATCACAATGCGGGACTATACGAAGGTAAAGATAGCAATAAACGGTGCAGGTGCTGCCGGGATAGCGGTAGCGAAACTTCTGCATAGATATGGTATCAGGGATATTGTGGTATGCGATAAGCATGATGCAATCTATGATGGCAGGATAGAGAATATGAACATGGAAAAGCAGTGGATAGCACTTAACACCAACCCGTCCAGAAAGAGGGGAGACATTAAGGAGGTTATCAGGGATTGCGATGTGCTGATTGGCTTATCTACTGCGAATGTGCTCAGCAGCGATGACGTTCACAAAATGGCACCTGAAGCGATTATTTTTGCAATGTCCAACCCGGAGCCGGAAATATTGCCCCATCTTGCCAGGCGTGGTGGTGCAAGGATCATAGGAACCGGCTGTTCAGACTACCCCAACCATATCGACAATTCGCTTGTCTTTCCCGGCTTCTTTCTGGGACTTATGGTTGCTAAATGCGCGAAGATCACCGATGAGATGAAGATGGCGGCTGCTGATGCGCTTGCAGGGACGATAAAGATGCCTGATCTGAAAGACGATGCCATCCTACCTGATGTCTTTGACCGGCGGGTTGTTCCGTCTATTGCTTTGTCGGTTGCCCTGGCTGCGATCAAATCAGGGGCTACAGAAGAAAAAATAAGTGTCTCCGATATATCCAAGCAGATTGATGAAAGGCTTTCGAAGCTTTGAAAAAGAATAACAGACCAAATTCACCTGGATACCTGATAACTTTTGAGGGTACTGACGGCTGTGGTAAGACAACCCAGGTCGAAATGCTTGCCGAATATCTTGCCTCTCTTAACATGAGACGCGCGGTGTTCAGGGAACCCGGCGGCACCCAGGTTGGGGAGCAAATCCGTCAGGTCCTGGAAGACCCAAATATCTCCAATATGTGCGCCAGCACGGAAGCTGCGCTTTTTGCGGCAGCCCGTTCTCAGCTTGTCCGTCAGGAAGTGAAAATTGCTTTGAGGTTGGGGCTTGTCGTCCTGCTTGACAGATATATTGATTCATCGCTTGCATATCAGGGGTATGCAAGGGGACTGGGTTTTGAGCGCGTGCTTGAGTTAAACAGGCTTGCCATAGACGATGTATGGCCAGATTTGACCTTACTGATCGATTTAGAGCCTAAGGTTGCGATGAACAGGCTGTCTAACATTGCGGATAGGATCGAGAAGCTCGGCATTGAATTTCAGCATAAGGTGCGCGATGGATATATTAAACTTGCTGAGATGTACCCGGACAGGATCAGGATACTGGACGGCACCAGAGCGCCGCAGGAGATCTTTAAAGATATAAAGATGCTTGTGGATGCCTTAGTTTTACGCTGATGATGAACATACCCACGCAAAAGGAAATATCAAGGATTTTTTACAATCAGCTTGAGAGTGATAAATTTCCGCATGCCTACCTGTTCACCGGTCCTGATCTCGCGGGGAAAATTTCAGCTGCAAAGGAGATCGCCAGATATTTGAACTGCCCGGAACACGGTTGCGGGGTTTGTGAAGAGTGCAGAAGGGTGGAGGAGGAGTCACATCCGAATTTTAAATACCTGGAGGCAAGGGGCAGCGAATTTCTGGTTGAGCAGATAGAAGAGATAATGGAGTTTGTTTCGAGAAAAACGTTTTACGGCCGACAGGTTGTCGTCATCTCGGAAACGGAGAGGATGAACTCCGAGGCGGCGAATAAATTTCTCAAGACACTTGAGGAGCCTCAGCAGGAGACAGTTTTTCTGTTATTCTCACCATTTAAGGAGTCGATCGAGAAGACAATAGTCTCAAGATGTCAGGTTGTTAATTTCAGGAACCCTGAGGCGGAGATTGTTAAAGAAATTCTCATTGAAAATGGCGAAGGCGAGGAGGATGCCGCCTTAATAACCAGATTAGCGGGCAACGATGTATTGCTGGCGCTGGATATTTCAGCCAGAAAATCGGAGACATTCTCGCTCATTGAGGTCATTTTGCAACTGCTAAAAGAAGTCAGGACGATAAAGTATCATGAGGTACTCTCAATTTCGGCTCAAATTACCCCCCGCTCGGCAGTCAGGAAGGATAGTCTTATAGATGAGGGGCAGATGGAGACGATCAGGGCATTTGCGATGGACAGGAAGCATGAGAAGAGGATGATCGATGCAGAGCAGAGACGATTGGAGCGGCTTACCAACAAGTTGATGCGCAATGAACTGTTTTTCATACTGGATATTTTTGCGTCGATTTTTCGCGACACGCTCTTGCTCAGGAGGTCAGGCGATGTCAGAGGTTTAATTTTCAGGGAGCTTGGCTCTCAAATTAGCGATATAAGCTGTCTCTATGAAGTCGAATCGATCTTAAGAATGTTAAAATTAATAAGAAAGCTGAAGGAAATGTCGAAATTGAATATCAGAAATCAGGACATTATGGATATGTTGCTCCTGAAGATCATGGAGGTAAGCTGAAATGCCGACAGTAGTTGGCGTGATATTTAAACGAAATAGCAAAGTGTATTATTTTGATCCCGATGGACTTGAACTGCAGATTAATGAGCCGGTGATCGTTCAGACAAGCAGGGGAACTGAGTGCGCCACTGTGGTCACTGAGCAGATTAATCTCGAGAAAGACGAGCTGCCTTCCCCGCTTAAAAAAGTGCTTCGTAAACTGACAGAGCATGATGGTGCGAAATGCATTGCGAACGAAGCCAAGGAAAAAAAGGCATTTGCCGAATGCACCAGACTTATCGAGAGCCATGGCATGCCCATGAAGTTGAGAGACGTTGAGATGCTCTTTGACGGCTCCAAGCTGATCTTTTATTTTACCGCTGACGGCAGGGTGGACTTCAGGGAACTGGTTAAGGAGCTCGCAGCAAAGTTTAAGACTCGTATTGAAATGAAGCAGATAGGGGTCAGGGATGAAGCCAAGCTGATAGGTGGGCTCGGTCCCTGCGGCAGGGCGCTCTGCTGCTCGCTGTTTCTCTGTGATTTTGATCCGGTGTCGATTAAGATGGCAAAGGAACAGGACCTCCCGCTTAACCCCATAAAGATATCCGGTATTTGTGGAAGGCTGATGTGCTGCCTGAAATACGAATTTGATACCTATTCTGAGTTCAAACAGGCGGCACCAAATCTTGGTGTTGAGATCAATACCGATCGCGGCAAGGGAATAATTGTGGGTTATAACGTCCCGCGTGAAACGGTGGTGATAGAGTTAGAGACGCAGGTCCGCTTTGAGATGCCGATCTGCGAAGTGCATAAGAAGCTTGGGAAGAACACCAGCGGCTGAGCTGATAGATTTTTGTTAGATAATAACAATTCAAAGAAGCGGAGATGGAATTAGGACTCTTTTTGGTTTCGATTGCGGTCATGCTTGCATCCGCGAAGATATTCAGCGAACTGGCTGAGAGGATCGGTCAGCCCGCGGTTCTGGGCGAGCTTATCGCTGGCATCATAATTGGTCAGAGCCTTCTTAATTTCATCAAACCCAATGAGACCCTTTACCTGCTTGCTGAAATTGGTGTAATTATTCTGCTTTTTGAGATCGGTCTTGGCACAGACCTCCGTGAGATAATTAAAGTCGGTCATAAATCAATGCTTGTAGCCCTGGTTGGGGTGGTAGTGCCGTTTGCTGCCGGTTATTTTTTCTGCCGCGCTGTCGGTATGAGCAATACGGTTGCCATGTTCATCGGTGCTGCGCTGACCGCCACGAGTATTGGAATAACCTCCAGGGTGATCTCTGATATCGGTGAGCTTGAGAGCGTAGAGGCGAGGATAGTCATAGGTGCTGCCGTGGTGGACGATATAATCGGTCTTATACTGCTCTCAGTTGTCAGTGGCTTAGGGTTAGCTCAGGGTATTTCAGTCTTGCAGGTATTGAAGGTAGTAGGACTCTCAGTGGGGTTTCTCGTTGTTACGATATTTGCAGGAAACTATTTAGTTAAATTTTTCATCAGGATAATAGATCGGATGCATGTTCGCGGGATTTTAGTTGTCAGCGCTGTTATATTCGCACTTCTTTTAGCGTATGCAGCCAAAATGGTGGGAACGGCAGTCATAATCGGATCGTTCGCTGCCGGCCTGCTACTCGCAAGGACACATAAAGCTGAAGTGATTGAAAATAGGCTTAAGCCGATTGCTGATTTCTTCACTCCATTGTTTTTCGTCTACATGGGCGCAACAATGAATCTGAGAACTTTGAACCCCTTCAATCCTCAAAATTTGCACATGCTGCTCATCTTCATTGGTATCATAGTGATTGCGATAGTCGGGAAGCTGGTGAGCGGTTATGCTGTATATAAGGAGGATGTCCGCAACACCGCGATTGGAATAGGCATGGTCCCCAGAGGAGAGGTAGGCCTCATCTTTGCTGAGGTGGGTAGAAGAGCTGGCATCATAGGTGATGACTTTTTTGCCGGGATTGTCCTGATGGTCTTCATCACCACGTTGATGACCCCCTCGTTCCTTAAGATGTACATGCGACCTATAAAACCTAAATGAAAAATACGCAAAATTTAAATAGGAAAATAAATATCGGTTTCATCTCCACAAGGCTGTCTGGCACTGATGGAGTCTCTCTGGAAACGGCTAAATGGTGTCAGGTTCTTGAGGAAGATGGCTTCAATTGCTTTTTCATGGCGGGTGAGCTGGGTAGGTTTGAGGGGAAATCAGTTCTTGTACCGGAAATGCATTTTAATCACCCGGAGATTTTGGCGATCACCCAGGCATGTTTTAAATCTCGGCTAAGGAGCCCCATTATTACGAAGAGAATTCATGAGTTAAAGGAAGAATTTAAAAGCAATATCTATTCTTTCATTAAGGACTTTGGAATCAATCTTCTAATACCGGAAAACGCGTTAGCGATACCCATCAATATTCCACTTGGTCTGGCAATTTGTGAGGTAATTGCTGAGACCGGAATCATGACCATTGCTCATCATCACGACTTCTACTGGGAGAGGAAACGATTTTTAGTAAACGCTGTTGCTGATTATCTAAACATGGCCTTCCCTCCCCAACTGCCAACCATTCGCCATGTGGTCATAAATTCAATTTCAGAGAGGGAGCTGAGCCATAGGTTAGGTATATCATCAACGTTAGTCCCGAATGTGATGAATTACGAGAAGCCTTATGTTCCAGATGATGGCTACTCGTTCGATATCAGGGATGTACTTGAGATATCGGAAGGCGAGTTTTTTATTTTACAGCCGACAAGGGTGGTGCAGAGGAAAGGTATTGAGCATTCCATAGAACTTGTAAGCAGGCTTGGCCTTAAAGCCAAACTTGTCATTTCCCTTGCTTCCGGGGATGAGGGACAGAGTTATGAACAGAGATTGAAAGAATATGCAAAGCTGCTCAATGTAAATACTGTTTTTGTCTCTGACTTGATCGGAAAAGAAAGGGGCATGACGGAGGACGGAAGGAAAATATATAACATCTCTGATGCTTATACCAACTGTGATCTCATAACTTACCCGTCCTATGCTGAGGGTTTCGGGAACGCTTTTCTGGAAGCAGTCTATTACAGAAAGCCGATATTTGTGAATAATTATTCCACTTTTGCAACTGATATCAAGCCCAAAGGTTTCAGGGCGATCATCTTCGATGGCTATATAACCGAAGAAACTTTGAAGCAGGCAAGGGAAGTCCTGCTAAATCCGTCCATCTGCAAGGAGATGACTGATTACAATTATGAGTTGGGCTTGAAATACTTCTCTTTCTCCGTGCTAAAACAAAAGTTACGAACACTTATCGCTGACTGTTTTGGCGTAAGTCAATGAGCCATTTATAGAAGGTTTTCTTCTTATATTGTTTATTGACAGCTTTAAAGAATTAGATTTACTTTTCTGTTAATTCTTCCACTTCTTTTTTGCCTGCCTGGATCTCCTTTTCCTGCTGTTTGTCCAGCATGAGCAACAGTGCCTGAAATTCACCCATGTGCGTCTTCTCTTCTTTTGCTATGTCCAGCAGCACTTTCTTAATGTTCTCATTCTTAGCCATGGCAGCCATCTGCTCATACAGGCTGACCGCATCCAGCTCGGCAATCATCCCGGCCCTTAGTATCTCGTTATCGAGATCTTCCTTTTTAACCTGTTCAAGCCTGATCGGTATCTCTGATAACATTTCTACCCCCTTAGATAGATATTGATGTTTAGTCTAATTATATCAGGATAAAGCCAGATCAGGATGAGGTTAAAAAATCAGAAATTGCATGCTATGTTTGGGAGTAAGTTAATATGGGTTACATGAGTGAATATCTACAAGGAGAATCTATAGATTCAAAACTGATTTTGCCGAATTCAGTTACCACAGTATTAAACCTGAGCTGTTTTTTGGCTTTGATATCACGGAAAACAATGGAGTAAATTATAAAATTGCAGGCATAGAGAAGACTTTGCTTGATTACTTTTATTTTAATCCCCATATAAATGATAAGTCGGGATTTGAGGGTTTGCGCTTTAATACAGAGTCTTTTTTAAGCCAAATACAGGAAGAAAGATTAAATACCTACTTATATAGGTTTGGTAATAAAGCTTTAACGAAGAGAGTTAACTCTTTTATGAGGTTTTGTAGAAATGTTTGAAGTTGAAAATAAATAGTTTTTCAGAATTTTTATGACTATATTAAACAATATCAATTTTGAAAAAATCTGTAAGTCTTAAGAACCACCAAGCTCTTCAGGTAAAATTACATTATTAATAAATTCAAGAAATCTGCCGATATTCATACCTGGATAACAGGTCTTTTTTTATTGTTGAAGTATTTATCGAAAGGAGGAAGTAATATGGCAAGAAAAATATTTACTGTTATTGCTGTTTTGATATTTATCCTGACGCTCTCGTCTTGCCAGAAAGGCGTATCCCAGCAGGAATATGACGAGCAGAAAGCACAGCTGGATACTGCGAATAGTGAGTTAAGCTCATATAAAGAAAGTGCTGAACAGGCGGAAAAGGACCTTTCAGATTTGAAGGGCAAGGTAGCAAGTGTCAAGCAGTACGCTGATATAATCTCAGCTTTATACAACATGTTCGGGCCAAATTCCACGGGTCAAAGTTGGGAAGAGATCACTGCGATGGTGAATGATACCGAAAATCAGGGACTGATTGATGAATGGAGCAAGTTTCAGCAGGCTAATACCACCAGGAATGAATTAATGGGGCAGATTGATCAGAAGATTAAGGATACAAATGATGCAACCCTGATTGGTGCCTGGCAAAAATTCCTGTCAGGAGGCTCACCGGATGAAGTGATTTCGATAATTGAATCTATGGGAGACAATGAATTAATGGAGCTATTGGGCAAGTACATTAATGCCCCGCAGAGCGATCCGTTCAAAGTCCTTGAAGTGCTGGTGAAAGGGATAGCCGAGAGTACGGCCAACCTTTAATGTTTTTGTTTGATGTTTTTGATTACACCGGTTTTTTAAAAGGCGGCTTTGCCGCCTTTTTTCTTATGAGGAGACCTCAGCCGAAGGAAATAATTGAGTAATGGCGAAAGAGGTATGCGCGGAGGAAGATGTACAGGTTAGAGAGGTGCGATTGATGCAAAAGCAAATTAGTATACCGGCAATGGCAGTTGTGCTTATTCTGATCCTCCTTATATCCTCTGCATGTTGTGTGAACCTGGATGAGCTATTAAAAGAAATTGAGCAGGAAAAAACGATTAATATTGGTACCACTCCTTCTACCGAAAATGAGGAGGAAAATGATTATTCCCATATAAAGCCCGGGCTTGCACGTACAGGCGGCTTTGAGATCTTCTATGAAGATGAGAATAAATTCAACACGTTTCTTGAAGAGAACTGTTCTGGCGAAAAGATCGAAAAAGCAAAACTTATGCTGGATGAGCTTAAGAAAAACTTTCCAAAAGGTTATTTTGTGATTGCAAAGTCAACCATATTTTTCCTGGAAGACAATAAGGATTTCGCAATACAGTCATTCAATGCATTTGGAGCTGATTTTACAGTCCTGGATATGAGTACATTGGTGCATGAGGATATCCATGCCTTAAGTTTTTGGCCTGCAGTCAGGATATACGGCTTCAGCAAGAAGGATTTTGATAAAACGATTCTTAATCCAAATAGGGGAACTCTCAACCAGATTTATCTGATCTCTGATTTCGGGGTATGGCTTAAGAAGGACAGGGCGCTTTTTCAGCGGGCGGAGATCTATGAAGATATAGAAAATCCCGATGATTTTGATAATACATATCTCATTAAAGAGGGTTCAAAGGAAGCCGATATCTTCGGGATACTTGATGAGATAAATGCTTACACAGGTACAGTCCAAACTGCAATTGCGCTGGAAGACCTGATGGAGCAGGGCACATCATACAGCGCGAGATATGGTCTCTTAAAGCAGATGATGCATCTTGAATTGTATCTGAAGAGGGCAAACGAAAAACACCCCAAGGACTGGGAGTACATAACAAAAAATACAGGATTGTCATTTTTCATAATGAAACTATGGGAGCAGGCAGCGAGATTCGAAAACTACGTCAAAGACGATCATCGGTTTAACCTCAACAGCCAGCCCATCGCTGATTTTATCTATGATCCTCTAAATTATTCAATAATGGATAAGCTCTTTACCGAATCCGGTGTGGCAGAATTGAAATCCAAAAGTTTTGAAGACGTTGAGCTTGACGGCTACAAGATCTACTACGTCGAACAGCCTGAGTAAAACTCATTCATGGTTCATCTATTACTTCACGTAATCTTTGAAAAACATACAACTTATTCCTCTTTTTTTTAGAAAATTCAATTAGGATATTAGAATCCACGAATTTTTTTAATAAATTATAAATTGTTTGATTATTAATATTTAATACTTTCTTTATGCTGTTAAAAGTAACAAATGGATTGGTAAAGATTAAATCTAGTAAATTTACTGCATAAGATGCCCTCATCTTAGACACTTCTGATTTGAGGTTGTTATACAAATCAAGCATCTTTAATATTTTTATTTGCGTCTTAAGAGATTGGGTCTCTACTGCAGCCAAGAAAAAATCTAGCCAGTCTTCCCAAACCCCAGAAGTATCTATTTTATGTAAAGAATCATAGTAATAATCGCGTCTACTCTCAAAAAATTCACTAATGTACAGAGTTGGATGTGTTAATAATTCATTTTGGTACAAAAGTAATGGAATTAATAGCCGACCGATTCTGCCATTGCCGTCCATAAAGGGATGTATTGCTTCAAACTGATAGTGGGCTACCCCCACCTTTATTAAGCTATCTCTCTCCAAATCGGAGTGTAAATAATTTTCCCATTTACTAAACAAAGATGGTATTTCTGTTGGATTGGGAGGGATATATGTTGCTTGTTCTATTGGTGAGCCTGGTTTACCAACCCAAACCTGAATTCTTCTAAAATTCCCCCTATCTCTATTTGCTCCCCTTACCGAATCCATCAAAATATAATGGACTTTCTTAATAATATTTTCGCCTAAGGGTTTTTTCTTTAATTCTTCCAAAGCAAAGTGTATAGCTTTCCGATAATTTAATATTTCTATTATGTCAATTTCAACCTCTCTAGATTGCGATGTTTTTTCCTCTGCTTCATACTCTAATACATCATCTAAAGTTGCTTGAGTCCCCTCTATTCGTGAACTTAAAGTAGCTTCCTTAAACAATAATGGTGATGTTAATAAATCAGGATTTGGTATATTAATCAACGCCCCTCTTAATTCACCCAGTGCGGAGTGGGCTGCTACTATTTGTTTAAACAATGCATCATAATTTATTTTGGGGGGCAAATCGGTCAAATTAGGATATACGTTAGGCATATTACTTTCCATTTTTTTTCAATCTTAATTTTATATCCTAATATTAGGTAAAATATTAGAACAAAGCAATATATTATTCTATTTATTATCAAAATATTAGAATAATATAATTATATTTTCTAATATTATTAAAAATTATAGAATTATTTAAATTATGTAATATATTATTTTGTTTGGACAGTATTACAATTTAATACCTGGATTATTCTTGGTATTTTTTGGCCGCCGAAGTAGGATTCCTGTACAAATTTTGGGTCAAATTAATAATTAGTCACCAAAATTATTTATTAAAGAAAGATTCTTTAGCGATGGAAAAAATTATTAGAAAGACACTGATTTATAAGAGTAATGTTGAATATGCGGATTATTGCTTAAATCATGTTGAGGGTTGTGCCCATGGTTGCACTTATCCCTGTTATGCAATGATGTTTAAAAAAAGGTGTGGGATAGTCAAATCATATGAAGAATGGACTAAACCAAAGATAGTAGGCAATTGCTTGGAGTTAATTGAAAAAGAAATTCCCAAATTTAAAAATAAAATACATAAATTATTTCTATGTTTTTCAACCGATCCATTTATGTATAGGGTAAATGAGGTAGAAAGCTTAACCATAAATATATTAAGAATTTTATATGAGCAAAACATTTCTTCAGTTTTGATTAGCAAGGGATTATATCCTGAGTCTTTAATATATGATCCTTTAATTAGTAAAGAAAATGAGTATGGAATTTCAGTTGTTTCTTTATGAAAACATGGGTTAGCATGGAACCTTACCCGACACCGAATATTATTGATCAGGACATAAATGAGTTATTATTAGAAATGTCTTTTGTCGATAGAATTGTTTTTGGCAAATGGAATTATAACAGCAAAAGCACTGGGTATTTTGATCATAAGAATTTTTACAGCACAAAGATCAAGGAAGTAATTAAATTCGGATATTCTAATGAAATAGAAGTTTACATAAAGAATGGCACATTGAATTTATCGGATTCAAATTAGTCAATGGTTTCTAAATTCATATGGTGTCTTTCCACATAAACAATGTTTTTAACTTCAACTTAGAAAATATGGGCATATCTCATCAATCTCCTTACCTGTTGATCTTTTACCATCCAAAATCCTTTCTTTTTCGACAATTCTTTGACAATTTACTTCCATTACCAAAACGGGAATTCTATTTGTCGTCAGACAGATGATTTAATTGTCGCTGATCAATCCTGTTTACTAAATCAATAACAGAGTATTATGTTGCAGGCTTATTAATTGAAAAGAGATTTGTTCAGGAAGCTGCTCCTTGTTATAGAGTTTTATTTGAGATACTTGTTATATTAACATATTGAATAATCATTAAATTGCTTGAGGGGGAATTAAATTATGGATTGCCATCATGCATTGCTATCAATATTTGGTACCTCAATGCGTATTCCGACGATTTCGACCGTCGATTCCGTTTCATATCGTCCACAACCGAAGCAAAGCGACGCCGGATACTTTATTAATTCACAAGTGGACGGAGTCAGTGGTCGATTTGGGTCGGAATACGCAAATAGATTGGATATTCTGAAGCGGAGAATAAATGATTGTTTTTGCTGAAAAATAATAACTGAAAAACGATAAGAGAAATATTTGTAATAGATATTTTAATTTCAGCAAATTCTTGGATAATGATTCGTTGGTGATCTTATTTTTAGGAGGTTTAATTTGGCATTAATTCCTTCTTTCTTTATGGATTGTGTTGTTGCTATTGGAGCAGGTCATGAAAATAACATTTCTTGGTTTGCATCGGGATTTCTTTATGGTGAATATTTGAGGGTTGAAAAAGATGAGTCAGTATATAATGTTTTTTTAGCTACAAATAACCATGTTTTTAAGGATTTTTCAAGTGTATATCTTAGGTTCAATCCACAGGGTAACGAATCAGCTAAAAATTTTTTGCTACGTCTTGTAGGCAGAGATGATAATCGTCTATGGTTTGCCCACCCAAATGAAGAAATAGATGTTGCAATTACCCAGATTAATTTAGATTTATTAAAGAAATATAATATAAGGTATAGCTTTTTCCACAGTGATATAGATGTAGCTCCAATTGATAAAATGAATGAGTTAGGTATTGCTGAGGGAGACTCCACTTATACACTTGGATTCCCACTGGGGATTGTAGGTGAGCAAAGAAACGTAGTTGTTGTGCGCAGTGGTTCAATTGCAAGGATAAAGGACGTTTTAGCTAAAACCAATATCAAATATCTTGTAGATACATTTATTTTTCCTGGAAATAGCGGTGGGCCCGTCATTTCAAGACCCGAATTAATATCAATTGTGGGAACAAAGTCACAAGATAAGGCATACCTTATTGGGATAGTAAGTTCCTATCTCACATATCGGGATGAAGCTATTAGTACACAGACTAAGCAGACTAGGGTTATTTTTGAAGAGAATTCTGGTCTGGCAACAGTTTTCCCGGTTGATTATGTTGAAGAAACTATAAAAGAATATTATAAGACTATAAGTATTAAGAGAGATTAAACATGGGGGTAACTTACTGATAGATGAAGAGTAGGGGAAAACAATCAATTTTTTTTGCCATACCTTGTGGAGAATTTTATTCAATTCAGAATAAATGCATAAAAGGTATTTGTAATAAAGCAGGGGTCAAACCGATTATAATTGAGGATCATTCACAGACAGCAAGTTTATGTCAAAAAATAATTAACGCTATTGAATCATCAGATTATTTTATTTCAGACGTTTCATCACTTTCACCTAATATAGTTTTTGAGCTAGGATTTGCATTAAGAGCAAAAGATCTAAAAAAGATTGCGATATTTATATCAGAGAATATTGGAGTACCTGTAGATCTTCAAGGATTTGTTTTGCAGAAATATTGTAGTATACGTGATTTTCAAGAAAAGTTAGCTAAATGGATTGTTGATAACATCGAAGGAGTTGATCGAGTAATATTGAGTAAACTTAATATGCAAAATTTAGATTTCTTTGATGATTTTAAAAACAGGGATAAGTTTGAAAATATATGGCGTTATCCCACTACATGTTCTCTTAATCTAAGTGCTGAGGGTCTGCACTTTACAGGGGCACATATGCCTATTATGACTACTAAGCTTTCGTTGCTAACTAACTATGAGTTTGAATTCAGGGCGAAAATAATTAAAAGAAATATGGGATGGATTATTAAAGGTACGTGGCCGAGAAGAGCAATTTCCCCAATATTTTGTATAATGTTCAATATAAATCCACAGGGGGGACTCTGCCCACATATTCTTAATATAAATAAAATAGATCCTGTTCATACTTATAATGTTTTTATTCCAATTCAAACTGATATCGCATTCTCAGAAGAAGGCTGGTTCACCTTTGTAACTAGGGTAGAGGGAGATAGAATAATGATATCAAATGGAGGAAATATAATATTTAATCAGAATTTTGGAGAATATCCATATAAAGAATTTTATGATTTTCCTAATAAAACTGGAGAAGTGGGGTTTAGGTGTGATCCATGGGAAGAAGGTATTATAAATTACGTTAAAGTAAAAGAATTGTAATATTATGAAAGATGTTTATAAGAATAAAAATGTGATAATAAAAATATGCAGAATACGAATAAAATAGAATTCTATAAAGAGTTGCTATCTTTATATAATCGAGCATATAGAACTTGTGGTAAAAAATCCTTTGAAATATTTCGTGAGCTTTCAAGAAACTTAATTATTGCTGCAGCTGTTGTTATTGCATTTTCTTCTCCATTATTTTCGAATTTTAATTATCTGATTAAGTTGGATTGGATAGGTAAATTACTATTGGTTTCTGCTCTTAGTTCATTTCTTGTATCTATTGGTTTTGGTATAGGGCAATATATACTGGATTATAGTTTTTTTAAAAATGCTAAGAAAGTCGCAAAAGAAATTATTAATAGTGTTCCGACAAATGAAGATAATGGTGATGATGAACTCCTAAATTTAATAGGCTCGACTCAAAGTAAAAATTTTGATGAGCCGAAAATTTGGTCTGTTTGGGTTCAAAGCGGTTTTTTAATAATAGGCTTAATCGCATTTTTTATATTTCTATTAAAATTATTGTTTTAATTATTTTAACTCTCTGGCCATAAAAATATATTGATTATGTAATAAATAATTCATGTTATATTTAGAAATCTTTCTAATTGATATTGTTTCAATTGAATTTAATCTCGATTTTTTCTTCGATTGCTTTTTTTTATTTCTCCTTGATTAAATTCAATTTTTTGTAAATTCCGCTCTAAAATCCAGCTAACTCATATCGTCTGTTTAACTCTGAAATTGATACTCCTTGATTATCTTCTCCAACAATATTCAATTTAAATCCATACTGAATACCTATAATTTAAAGATAACTACCTCAATGCAAATTGTTTATCTTAACTGTTAACAACACTTTTTTATTTCAATGCTATCTTTTTGAGTGTCGTGATTTTTAATATAAAAATCTTCCATTAATTTACCGTCACTATAATTAATCGTTACTTTCAAATAATATTCACCTTTACTCAATTCCCATTCTTGTTTTTTTAATCTATCAGTATCGAAGTAGCTTAAAGGACCAAAAGCATAACACTCTTCATGTCCATCTTCTTTAACTAAGACACAAAATAATTCCTCACTTGAGTATGGATTAATATTTAATAATTCGGTGCTATTGATAATTGATGGCTGGGTAATCGGAACTGGTTTATCTGGAGATGGAAAATAGATAATCGGCTCAGGTGTTCTATCCCATTTAGCTTTAATTGGATCGAATTTTTTATTCCTGTTGTTGTCTTGGAATTCTAAATTTATCTTACAATTAAAAGCTGCTCGTTTTCCTTGATTAATGACTTTTAACCTGTAAAAAGCCATATTTTTATAATCAGGATTGGCAACAGACAGATTTTCTGGTGTTTTGGGAAGTATTTCAATTCCCAATCTTGGTTTGTGCCATTTTTCCCAAAAATATATGGCTATTAAAGAAGCTAAGATTCCACTGACTAATGGAATAAGTATGAATTGATACAAATTATGTAGACTCATTGGTATTTCTTTTTTCTGATTTTATAAATTTCCATATTTAGAATAATTATAATATCTCATTAAAGGAAACTGTAATTCATTTGAAAATAAATTCAGAATGAAAATCATAAATTCATTCTAACTTTATAATCCCTTAACCATTTTTTCCTTCTTTATAATCAGGCAGTATTGATTCAACTAATTTCCAGAATTTATCAGAATGATCCGAGTTGTTCTTTTGGCCAGATAGTAATTACCCCACTATGATACTCATTATATTTTCAACTGTTCTTATGAACGTATTTCGAACTTTTTATTTAGTTGAAATAATCTAATTAAAAGGTAATTGTCAAATATATGGATAAACCTAAGATATGAAGGTGAAGAAAGTAGTAAAATAACAAGGTTGATTCGCTAAACTATGGAGAAATTACAAAACTTTCCAGACACAAGCAAAATGGTATCCAAAATTAAGACTAAAGAAGATTTAGAAAAGATTCAAGAAGAATCGCAAAAACAAGCACTTCCTGAGCAAAAACATGTTTTTTCAGTTTCTGAAAAAATTAGACAAAGAGTAAGCAATCTTCCTGACCCGACCCAACCACCCTTAGGTTATGACGAACATAAAGCTTTTGATAAAGTTTTTCCCTATATAAGGTTACCCCGTCTTTACCCACCAAATCATGGTGATACCGTTGTTTTTAATGCTCTAGATTTACCAACCAATCAACTTATCCTAGGTGATAACCTTGGGGTTTTGCGGACACTTAAAAGCGAGTCAATAGATTTAATTTACGTTGACCCGCCCTTTTTCTCTGGCAGAAATTACAATGTCATCTGGGGAGACAGTAATGAAGTGAGAACTTTCTATGATATTTGGGAAGGTGGAATAAACAGCTATTTAATCTGGCTTAATGCCCGTCTTTGGGAAATGCGCCGGGTCCTTAAAAAGACCGGCTCAATTTATGTCCACTGTGACTGGCACGCCAGCCACTATATTAAAACTGAAATGGATAAAATTTTTGGATATGAGAATTTTATTAACGAAATTGCTTGGTGTTATGAAACAGCTGGTAAAAGCAAGCGTTTTTTTTCTAGAAAACATGACGCAATTTTCCTTTATGTAAAATCACAAAAGTTTTATTTAGATGTTTCTAAATCAACAATACCTAGGAAAAGAAATAAACATATGCGACTAGGAGTTAATGAAAATGGTAGAGAATATGAAGAAAAAACTGATGCTAAGACGGGTAAAATTTATAGGTGGTATTTTGATGAGGGCAGATTACCGTTTGATTATTGGACCGATATTGAGTTTATTAACTGGGAAGCTGAAGAGCGAATAGGTTATCCAACGCAAAAACCAGAAAAATTATTAGAAAGAATTATTAAAGCTTCCAGTAAAGAAAATGATACTGTTGCAGATTTCTTTTGTGGTGGTGGGACAACTTTGGCAGTAGCAATGAAACTTAAACGTAGATTCATCGGCTGTGATTCTTCTCGTGTGGCGATTTCAGTTACTCTGGATCGGTTGGTTAAAATCGGCGAGGAGATAAGTGGGGTAAAAAGCAATATTTCAAAAGCTGAGACGTTTCAAGAAAGTCTAGGTATTGGACGTGAGAAAGTACCGAATATTGAGGTTTCCTATCTTGGTGTCTATCCCATTGATAAGTTCACCCATCTTTCACAAGATGATTTTGTGAACTTTGTTTTGACCTGTTATGGTGCCAGTCGTAACACTGCCGAAGGGGTAACCCATGGTTTTAGGCCGCCAGGACAAAGCGAACCGATTTTAGTGGGGCTGGCAAATCTAAAAGAGCCCATAGACGCTCAAGTTGTCAAATCTTACTTTGACGAAATTAAAAACCGGCTTGAACCGAATAAATTGGTAAAGCCAAAAATTATCGGTTGGCGGTTTAGCCGACAGGTTTTAGTATATGTCAAGATTTTAAGAAAATATATTGCCGATAACAATTTGCCGATGGAATTAGAGCTTATTCCTCTTGATTCTAAAGAATTTCGCCAACATATACTAAGGCGTTTTCCGGATGTTGAAGACGCCGAATTTTATCTCCGCTTCTCCAAACCACCGATTATAGGAGATTTCCGTATCAAGAAAATAGGAAACTTAGAGTATGAATTTGAGGCAATTGACACTTTCTCAACGAACGAAGATGGTTGGTTAGTAAATTGTCAATGGGACTTTGATTATCAGAAAGGTCATTTTTGTGCAGATAAGGATTACATCCTTTCGCGGGAAAAGGCCAAAGATAAAATTCACGGTGAGATATTTAAGGCCATTTTAACCGCCAAACATAAATTTGAAAAAGAGGGTGAATATATAATTGCCTGTAAAATTCAGGATAATTTAGCAGGAGAAACGATTTTAAGCAAGACTATGAGTGCTTAAAAAATATTAAGATGGAAGACCAAGATATCGTCGTTCAACAACAATTTAAAACTTTGCCCATTGGCCTTGAAATACCAAACAATAATTTAAATATTTTTGTAGGACCAAATAATTCGGGTAAGAGCAACATACTTCTTTACATAAGTGAAAAATTAGGAAACGATGCGTATTACGTTTCGCCGCAAAGATTTACAGCTAGCAATAGATTGCAAGTCTTGGAAAGTATAGAGAATTTTTTTACTCAAAGTAGAGACACAAGGAAGAGGAAAGAAGGAGAAACCAGTGAAATTCTTGGACCAGACCCTACAGCGGAACTAGCAGCCTTAGATAAAAAGAGCATAGACTTGCTTTTAAGCTGGCATAAACAATATTTTGCAGCAATAAGAATTGATGAAGATGAAAACTATCCTTTTAGGGCAAAACAAATTTTTATAGACGATCAGCCTCCTAGCAATCAAGGTACCGGCTCAAGAGCTGTCTTTGCTTTGTTAGTAAAGCTGTTTGATCCTCGAATTAAAGCTATCTGTATTGACGAGCCAGAAATATCGGTGGAGCCTAAAACACAAAAAAAACTTTTTTATCTAATTAAGGCAATTAGTCTTGGGATAGAGGACTTACCGCAGAAAAAAATATTTGTAGCTACTCACTCGCACTTATTCATGGATAAAGAAAATCCCAGTAATATTTACAAGGTTTACAAGATAGGCAACAAAACAGAAATTCTTCAAGTCGGTTCAGAAAAAGAGCTCTCTGAAATAGTCTTTGACCTCTTGGGTAATTCACCTGGAGATCTTTTCTTCCCGTCAAACATTATTGTAGTGGAAGGTGAGAGTGACTTTATTTTTCTTTCAAAAATTATTAGTTTATTTTCGGACAGTTTAAAAAGAAGAGGGTTAAGGATTCATTATGCAGATGGAGACTCAAAAGTTTTGGGTGCAGCACAATCTATCGACCAAATGCTAAAAAGTGTTTCATATACGCCTGTTTATAGGGATAAACTTTGTGTATTGTTTGACAAACAAGATACTAATCAATATATCTCAGGAGTAAAAAATTTCCTGGGAGACACACAGGTGGGAAGAGTAAAAGAGCTTTCCAAAAACGGAATAGAATATTTTTATCCAAAGAGTGTAGTTTGTGAAATTACTACAGTCAATGAAGCAGTCATTGAATCTGAGATCCAAAAGTATATAGAACAAACACGCAATCATCCTGATGGCGTGGGATCACTTGGTTCTTTTACAGGGACAAAGGTTGATTTAGCAAAAATGGTTATCCTAAAAGATTGGAATCTGGATGATATCGATCAAATTATTAAAGACTTAATTCAAAAAGCATTAGATTTGGCATTTGATTAGTATGTATTACTTTTTTAAACCACACGAAAAAAATTTTAGGGAATGGGTAAACCGTGACTTTGAGGGAATACCCGAACCGGGGCAGGCGTTCCTAAAGTATATTTCTTCCGATCATTTTAAACCTACAATCCCTTTATTTAGCAAGATCCAATGGAAGATGCAGGTTGAGGCGATTGAGCGTTGTGTTTATTCTTTCGAAGTTTTAGGTGAGAAAGACCTTCTCGTAAATATTGTCACTGGCGGAGGAAAAACAACGATTATTGGAGCGATGATTGCTTATATGATAATTGTCCACGACCAAAATAAGTTCCTAATTTTAGTCCCAAACACGATTGTCCGTTCCCGTTTAATAGATGATTTTGATCTTCACTCGGAGACGTATGTTTATGATACCTTCCCCTTTTTCTCCAATTCTTATCTTCCCCTAAAAGAGCACCTTTCTCTTCATGTGATGCAAGCCGGAGAAAGTTCAGCCGGAGTAAGAGCCGCTAACATAATTATCGGTAACATTCACCAAATTTATGAAAGAACGGATAACTGGAAAGTCATTCGGGATAATGTGGATTCTCTAGTTATCTTCAACGACGAAGCCCATAACACTAAAGCCGAACAATACAATGAACTAATAAATAAACTTAAGCCCAAGCGCTTCTTTCGCCTTGATACTACTGCTACTCCTGACAGGCTTGATGGTTTATGCCCGGATAGCAAAATGATTTTTGTTTACACCATCGCTGAAGCAATGAGAGACAAAATTGTTAAAAGAATTATTGCTTTCAATCCCGACGTCAAAAAAGTGAAGTTAACTTATGAAGATTTAGAAACCGGCAAAACCATTTCTGCTGAAGAAGTCCCCTGGGAAGAAATTGAACGTCGTAAAATTCCAGCCCGTCGCTACATTACTAGCGTTAAACCAATGCGTCAACAAATTGCTATCGCCTTACAGTTGCTAAAAGAACAATGGATGCGGGTGCCTAAAGACAAAGACGATAAACCCAAATTCAAACCCCTGCTTTTTGTGATCGCTCTCTCAATTAAGGATGCCGAAAATATTAGTCGGGAAATTGAACGAATCGGACCAAAATATGGGGTGAATAAAGTCCTTTTAGTTCATAACGAGCAGGATGAAGAATTGGTAAATGAGGCACGGATTCTTAATAAAAATCCTAATCCCGAATGGGATGTCGTCGTATCTGTCCTTATGCTTCGCGAAGGATGGGATGTTAAAAATATCACCACTATCCTTCTTTTTAGGAAATTTTGTTACAAAATAATAAATGGAGAGATCTTTTCAGTTTATGGTCCACAAGTAATTGGAAGAGGTTTGCGACGGATGAGCAAAAACCCTGAAGAGTGGGAGTCACTTTTTGTCATTGATCATCCTATTCTAAAACACCAGTGGCTTTGGGAACATCTTAAGGCTCAATATTACCCAGATGCGTTAGATCCGGCGAATGTTATTGTTGATGAGGCAAAAATTCCCAAAGAGGAAGAAAAGCATGAGAAAATAGATGAAGGGAAAGTTCCACTTGAAGAGGCCGAGGAAAAACTTGATATTTCTGGTCTACCCCCAACGCCTGAACCCCCAGAAGTAGTTGAACCTATCTATGAATGGCAAAAGTTTTTAGACGAATATAAATACGATTTTTACAAACTAAATATCACAGAGGATATTACCCAAATTAAAAGCCTCAACCTTGATGCTGAACTAACTACCCTTGATAAAAGTGAACTACCAAAGGTGGATATAGAAGAAGTAGCCAAAGTTACCCATACGGAAAAATGGGATTTGCCTACCCTAAGGGAACAAGTTATCAAACAGGTTCACCAAATTGCTTACAGTGCTCTTTTGGAATATGACCGGAATCCAGACCAAAGACAGGTTTTATTAGTGAAGATTATTCGCGACCATATAAAAAAACGATTCCTTACCGGCTACGAGATTGAAGACTGTAACGACGAATTTATGTTAAGAAGGCTCTGGTTAGTTATTGACCAAGTCAGAGATTTGTTTCTTCGCCCTGAGTTAGTTGAGGGTATTTTAACTAATAAATGAGACTATGATCAGTAAAAAGGGAAGGTTAACTAATCTTAAAAAATCTCCTTGTGGTGAAGAAAAGTATGAATCCGCACTAGAAAGAGAGTACATGATTGAATTGGAGAGAGATCCGGCAGTTAAGAAATGGACAAAAAGACACGATATAAAAATCCCTTACGGTTTTTTAGGTTTTACAAGACACTATTACCCAGACTTTTTAGTTGAATATCAAAATGGCCAAAAAGAAATCCACGAGACTAAAGGTTTGCCGTTGCTTTTATGGTTATCAACAAAACTTAAGAGACAAAGCGCCGAGGAATTTTGTCGTCAACAAGGTTGGAAATACAAGATAATTACTAAAGGTAGGCAAGCATTCTTTGGGAAAATCTAAATTAGTTTTCTATTATTTTTCTCCCCTTAAATCAATATGGTAATAATGAGACCTTGGATATCATAGCTGTCCAAGTTTATATTATTATCTTAGTTATTTGTCTCTGTATCTTATGGATTTGGGAATATCCAGATTGATTAATCACATGCAATATATATTATGTAAGTAATAAATATTTTATTATTTAATTTGACTTTATGGATGTTGGAGGCGGAATGAATAATAAAAGCAATGTCATTACTTTAAAAAATTGGTACCAAGTTGATTTTAGAATTGCCAATCCCGATTTGATATTTTACCCAGAAAAAGTAAGAAAAATATTTTCCATTATGGAAGAACTAATAGAAAGAAAAGTGATAGATAAATGGTTTTTCCTTCAAGAAATTTCTAAATTAAGGGTTAGGTGGCGTTCAAAGAATAAAGAGGAAACAAAAAAAGAGATAGAGGCATTTTCAAAAAATAACAATGTTGAAATAGTTATAAAACCTAATCCTTTATATGATGATGATTCTGATTCACATCCTTTAAAGCCAAAGAAACCTTTTTCAGAATATGGAGAAGAAGACCGGGAATCTTTCCCTGATAAGGAAGCCTTAGAAGCTTTTGTGAATGTAATGAGTAAAGTAACTTCTATAGTTACAAGCGTTATAAGAATAGATGATAATATTAATTTAAAAAATACAATTCACCATTGTTTAGATGATGAAATAAGTCTTTTATCGCTTGTGATTCAAGATTGATCAATATGGAGGTTGTCAAATTGAGAAATGAAAATGAATTGTCAAAACATTATCTAAAAACATTTAGGGAAATTATGGATAACTCATTTTTTGATTTAGAGAATAAAATCAATGAATTAATGGAAAGCGATTTTAGAATTTCAAGATATGAAGATAAGGATAAGCATATTACACATTATATATTCGGAAACGGTATTTTTTTGTTAGAAAATGGGTTCCCATATTTATCCGAGATTTATTGGCATGAAATAACTCAAAAGACAAGGGAAATTTCAAAAAAAGTCGGATTTGAGTTTAATTGCGGATTGTCGTTGGCAAACGAAGGAGTGTCTCAACTGGCATTAGGTAAGGATGCAGAAGGTATGCAAAATATTTATTTGGCTTATGCTGAGGATAAAGAAACAGTAAGAAAAAATATCAATGGGGATGTAGATGTAGAACACAATTTTCTTAAATCAATATTATTTAATCAATTTTATAAAAGTGTAATGATTTTTTTATTTAATGAATTAGTAAAAGATCAACTGAAATCTGATTGTGACTTTTCAGATCAGGATTTTATCAAGTGGAGTGAAAACTTTGATCTTGAAGGCTCAATATATCTCTATATTGTTGCCAGAAAAATTGAAAATAGCATCAGGATATTCCATTTAAAAGATAGTTTTATTTCAAGAGGTTATCTTATGGATGCGTTATTTGGGATTTGCCTTTGGATCGAAGATAGGTTGAAAAAATATGTATGGAGAAAAAAGCAAGATAAAAAAGATCGAAAAATTGGAGAATTATTAAATTTAATCCTGGAAGAAAATAAAATACCAAAAGTAAATTTTAGCAATTTAGGATCAAGTGATTTAGGTAATTTACAAAAAGTGATCAGGAATATATTTAAGAATAATGGCATTTTGGATATCAAGATCGCCAGATTAATTTATGCAATTAGAAATTTCTCTGCACATAACTATTCGCTTGAAGAGCATGACTTTTTTGATGAGATCAAAAAATATTTTGCTTACATTTTGTATTTTATGTACAGATACGTTAGGGACTATTAGAAAAATATTTGACACATCTGATACATGTATTATAATTTGACACAAGAGGCAGGCGCTGCGTAGCGGTCCCTGCCTATTATTTTGGTAATATAATTAATCCGTATCCTTTATATTCACCCTTATATTTTCTAAATTTTTTTTCGATTATTCTGTAGTCTTCATGTGATGCTTTACCAATAACATTTCTGCCGATCGGTGATGCAATTAAATCTGCAAGCTGAAGACCGTTTATGTTTTCACTTTTACCTCGAAATTCCAGTTCGTTTGGCAGCCAATAACTAATGTGTTTTGCCTTAACATATCTGGTCCCAGTTGATTTTAAACTCGAATATGCGGTTGATAATCTATTATCGAGATCGCTACGTCTTTTTTCAACAATTATATGTCCAATTTGGTTATTTTCCTTTAACATGAAAACAAATCTCTCTACTAAGCAAAAAAGTGAAAAAATATATGGATCAACTGCATACTCACCATACTTTTGTAAGTGCTCAATTTTTTTAATAGCGCAGGCTAAAATGGTGTAGCTTAATTTTTCCATCAATTTATTTGTTTCTCTATAAAATCTTTCTCTGAATTTTTTATCAATGAGTGCTTCAAAACCATTTCTGTTTCTTGTTATGTCTGCTGTATGGAGGATTAACTTGGCATTTCCAAATAATCTTAGTTTGTAATTATTTATCTCTGGGTTAATAATATTATTGTAATAGTTTTCTTCAATAACACATCCTGCCAATACGAATACTGGATATTGGCGATCCTTAATCAATAAGTCATGATCACCTGACTCATCCAAAAACATTAGAAACACTTTATAAGACTTTCGATTTTATTGCGGGGAATAAATAACGTTGAAGATTTTCAGCAGTCATTGAATTTATTTTGTTTTGTGTTCAGTGTAAAAATGAATATTGGCACCCAAACTATTATAATGATAATGAAAAATGTTACAGGTATTGAAAGGTGAATTTTAAAGTTATTTGTCTGTAAGAATTTAATTAAACCAACGCTAAAAATAGAAAAGATAACGTTCAAACCAATACCTGATAAAGTGATATTAAACATAGCTCTTCCTGGTATTCCATCTACTGTCCTTTCGCTCCATCCTTTCCAGGCAGCTACAAGTCTAAGACCAAACCATATAGGAAGAAATAATTCAGGTTTAATTATTATACCCAAGATTAAATAAAACCTTTCTATGAATCCCAATATTGCAGTAACTTTGCGATTGCGCCTAAATTCAATTGTTTTGGTATTTTCACCAGCAATTTTCCACATAGCAAAGATTATGTATAAAACTGGAATTCCCAAAAGTCCTACGCCAAATATAAAACCTGTTACATAAATTAAAAATGTATTTAAATCAGTTAATACCTTGCACATTTCACCTTATCCCTTGGTATTTTTTGTGATCATCCCCAAAATGCCTGTATCGTTTAATTATTTACTACAATTATAAACCCAACTTATCCATTGAGTTAAACTTTTCTATAAATTGCTCTTTGCTAAAGAGCTATCGTTCTTCTAATTTGGTTGATGTTTAACTTGCTAATTGGGAAGCGGTAAAATCATATGACATGCTTTCTTTGGTCTATCCTCAAGGACAACACTTTTTACATGGTCTATAACCATGTGCAAATGCATCCTCTCTGCTTGAGAACCAAATAATATTCTCTGATTTAATTGAACCTACATATTGGCCTTGAGGTTGTGGTTCTGACTGAGGCTGGGTAGTCGTAGTTGTTGCAGCAATGGTAGTGGTTGTAACGGTTGCTATTGTTGTGGTAGTGGCAGTTGTGGTTGTAGTTATTGAACCTGTGGTTGTTGTGGTTTGTTCAGTTGTAGTAGAAGCATTAGTAGTTGTTGTAGTTTCTGGTTCTGCCCATAAGCCATATTCATTTTCTCTTGCTTCTCTTTCAAGTTCAACAAATAGATCTGAATACTTAACATCCGGTGGGTAGGTGTATGCATGGGCATAACCGGTTTTTACCATCTCAGAATTTACCATCAAATCTCCAACCCAGACATAGGCAAGTAACCGGCCATATTTATCTGTTATGGAGACATCTCTTTCAAGTCCTACCTCTTTTCCTAAAACCAGCTCCTCGTTTTTCTTTTTGCATTCCTCACAGAAAAGCTCACCTTTTTCTGGGGTATCAATACCTATGTATCTGACTTTTTCCCCTGTATCGATTTTTACGGTGTCTCCATCAATTACCTCTACTACCCTGCAGATAAAGAAGAATTTATCTTGAGCTGGTTCTGTATCAGTTATCTGGCTAATACCCGCTATGGAAAGTGTTTCTTCAGTCTCTTCTGTTACTTGTGCTATTTTCTCAGTAGTGGTTGTGGAATTTATTTCTGTTCCAGCGGTATCAGATGATGAGCATGACTGTGAGGATACAGAGAATCCTGTAAGCAAAACTGTGAGAGCAGAAATAATTAAAAAGATTGCTGAAATATGCTTGTTTCTAAAGAATGCAAGCAGCATCTTTCTGATTTTCATATTTTCCCCCAACCCGTATGACATTAGTAATACATCAAATTGATGAAGTTGTAAATGAATTGAGTCTGAAATTTTTAGAGAATTGTGGAGCGGCTGAATCTTAATCAGCAAGTGGAGGTTCAGGTCCTATCGCAAAGGAATTTTGGAAAAAATTTAAAGGAATAAAGTGATTTATTTCGTATTAATACTAAAAATAGTATTATTACGAAATAAAATGCAATTTATTGAACTTAAAGACGCTTTAAAGAGTTTTACTATATTTTCTCTTAAGGATATCAAGAGAATTGATAGTCATTTTTACCGCAGCAGGTTAAATGAATGGCAAGATAAAGATTACATAAAAAAAGTAATCAAGGGCTATTATGTATTTTCGGATCAGGAAATTAACGAGCAGGTCCTTTTTAGAATTGCGAATCTGATATATAAACCTTCATATATTTCACTTGAGATGGCACTATCCTATTATCAATTAATTCCTGAAAGCGTATTTGGAGTTACTTCAATTTCTACAAGAAGAACCTATAAATTCAAAACTGATTTTGCTGAATTCAGCTACCGCAGTATTAAACCCGAGCTGTTTTTTGGCTTTGAGATCATGGAAAGCAATGGAATTAATTTTAAAATAGCAAGCGTAGAGAAGGCTTTACTTGATTATTTTTATATTAATCCTCATATAAATGATAAATCGGGATTCGAGGATTTGCGCTTTAATACAGAGTCTTTTTTAAACCAAATACAGGACGAAAGGTTAAATACTTACTTATACAGGTTTGGTAATAAGGCTCTAATAAGGAGAATTAATTCTTTTATGAGGTTTTGTAGAAGTGTTTGAGCTGGATCAGATTGCATCATTTTATCCTGAAAATATTAGAGGATTTAAAAGAAATATTTTGAGGGAATATCTGCAGTATAAGGTTTTGGAGATCGTATTTGATTCAAAATTTGGCAGCAATCTTGCTTTTATGGGCGGTACGGCAGTTCATATGATTTATCAGAACGATAGATTTTCTGAAGATCTGGATTTCGATAATTTAGGATTGGCTGTAAAAGATTTTGAGGAACTGTCATTGATTATTCAGAATAAATTAAAACTTGAGGGATATTCGTCTGAAGTTAGAAATAAATTTACGGGCGCATTTCAATCGCAAATTAAGTTTCCGGATATCCTGTTTGAAAGTGGACTGTCCAGTCATAGAAATGAAAAGCTCTTAATTGGACTTGATGCTGAACCGCAGGGATTTGAATATGAGCCGGATAAGCCGCTGCTGAATAAGTTTGACGTCTTTTTAAAAATTAATGTCGTGCCTGTTGATATTTTATTGTCACAGAAAATTTGTGCTGTGTTTAAGCGCAGGCAAACCATGGGAAGAGATTTTTACGACATTGTCTTTCTTATGGGGAGGACAAAACCAAACCTTGATTATTTAAGATTGAAGTTGAACATAAATAGTTTTTCGGAATTAAAAAATCGCCTTATTGATAAGTGCCGTAATTTGGATTTTGAGCAATTAGCCAGGGATGTCCAACCTTTTTTGTTTAATCCTTCTAATTCAAAAAAGGTCCTGAATTTCTACGACTATATTAAACAATATCAGTTCCCTTAACTGTACTCTTTCAGACTAAAACAAAGATTGCAAAGGGAAAATAAAAATAATACTAAGAAGGCATAAAAAGGAAGCCACAAGACACTTATGGCACCATCTAGATTATTGAAATTCAGAAAAAACAGTAGACCCATAACGGCAAGACTTGTAACTAAGGTTAAAAATGAGGATCTGCCTATATCCTGAATCTGCTTCTCGTCATACCACTCTTTCGTCTTCTCTTGAATTTTCACAATGAGCCAGTAGATGACTATAAGAACATATGGAATGAGTAAGACAAGAGTAGCAATTATGATTTGACTTTTTATCATCCATAAAGGTGTGGGAAACAGAGATTTGAGAATTGTAAGCGACAAGCCTATTAATCCGCAAATAGTCCCAACGTATTGAACGATTACAAAAATATTACTGTCTCTTGCTACATATTTAGCCTCGCTTTCTTTTTTTAGTTTAAAAAGATTGATATAGGTGAGGATTGAGCCAGAAACAAATTGAAAAGCTATCACTATATACAATAAACCCCATTCTGGTTGCGATAAGCCGTACTTGTATTGTTTGCTAATATCGCTCAGAAGCGCTATATCGCTGAAAATGAAGATAAAAGATAATACGCAGCCGGCAAGCAGCAACAAATAAGGCAATGAAATCTTTTTGGCGTTTTTCAAATATTTCACTATTTGGTAAAGGGAGAGCAGACAAAAGACTAAAAATATTAGAAGTCCAATACCAAAATAATTCAGCAGATTTTCTTCTGCCGCTGTTATTTTTTCAAATTGAATCATTTTTGGCCGAAGTATCTCAAAGATAAAAAGCTGACCGCAAAAGACATCAGTGAAAGAAATCCCAGGGCAGAGGTTATATAATTCAGTACTTTATCAAACTTTTTCATTTATTCCTCTCTTCTTCTTTGCTCAGATAAAAAATGTCTTCCACTTTTACTTTAAAGAAATTGGCTAATTTCAACGCCAAGAGAGTAGATGGTATGAATTTGCCTTTCTCGATCGAATGAATCGTAAGCCTTGTGACCCCAATTTCATTGGCGAGATCCTGCTGGGGAATCTCATTATGCTCGAAACGGTATTTTCGGAGATTATTATTCAGTTTCAAGATTAATCCCAATTCGTTTAAATTACTTTGTAAGATATAGTATAGTATATATAATGTATAGTATTATATACTATTTGTCATGGGTTGATTGCTGAACTACCTTTTTAATTACATTTTCGAGTTTTTCAACTACTTTTTTATATGAGTAATTTTCCTCAACGATTCTCCTGCTATTTTCACTAAAAAACTTATATTTTTTTTCATCTCTGAACAGGAGAGTTATGTTTTCGACAAAATTTTCAGGATCATCAGCAATCATAATATTCTCATTATTACTTGCTGTTAAACCTTCAGATGCAATTGATGTTGCAACTATCGGAATACCCATGGACATAGCTTCAAGTATCTTCCCCCGGAACCCTCCACCAAGTCTTATTGGAGCAATAAACACCCTTGCTCTTTTCAGATATTCTCTAACATCTTCCAGTTCGTCTGTTATTATAATTTCTGAATCTATTTTTGAAGCCTTCATCATGTCTTTAGTTGGTTTGCGTCCAATAACATAAAATTTAATACCAGGAATAGCTCTTTTTACTTTTGGCCAAATTTCATTGATAAAATAAATAACAGCATCTCGGTTAGGATCATGCTGATAGTTTCCAAGATAAGCCACGCATTGTTCGCGTTCATAAATTGGGGCAAAATAGAAGAAGTCGGTATCCGTGCCGTGGGGAACTACTTCTATTCTTAGTTCCGGATCATGCTTAAGCAGTCTCGCCTTCTCTTCTTCTGTTAGAGTCAATACTAGATCTGCATTTTTATACATTGAGATTTCATATTTTTTAAGCCTGTACATATCCAGAAGTGCACTAAATCCTTTTTTAGAAAACAAACCGTATGTTTTTAACACTTTATGACGGGCGTAACTGTAACTTTCATGACATGATACAATACGTTTAGTCTTTGGATTTATACCCATATTCTTATACAAATATTGTCCCATGACAGAATATTCAGCTACTACCACATCATAATCTGACCTATGTGTCATCTCAGCAACTTTCTGTGACATCTGCTTTGATTTAGTGTTGCAAAGATAATTAGGAACAGGCGAAAAGAAAAAATCATACATTTTCCTGAACCTGCTTCTTTTTGGTGGATAGTGTATTGTTTCTATCTCAAAGAGATATGGTTCAATTGTTGGAAGATATTTCTTATCCTCTTCCCTCATAAAAGTAGCAAGACCAACCTGATGGTTTTTAGAAAGATACTTTATGCGATTATACACAAGTATTGGTCCGCCAATTACTTTTGCATGCGGGAATTCTTTTGGGACAAATAATATTTTCAAATATGCACTATTAAATTATTTACCAATCTAAACCTTTACCAAATGCAGTTTTACTTATCTCTTGCCAATGGGCTGTTATTTTGTTAAGCCAATCTACTGTATTAAAATCTGCAAATTCATTATTACTGACGATGTCGATATTTTTTGGGCACTCTTTCATTCCCATCAAATCTCCGGAGTTCTTGTATTCCGCAAAAAGTAGCTGGTTCGTTTTAATTATCCTTTCTTCGAGATCAGGACCCAGAAACACACCTGGGTATGGCATCAAATCCTTTTGGCTGATACCACTTACATTGCCGTGGTCAACTATCTTCTTGCGCTCATACAAGAAACGCCTCAAATCCTCCCTGACGCTTTTCCAAAAGGGATTAGAGGTTTTAGGTGGTATATGTTTGATGTAGAGTTCACGGTCAAGCCAGAACTTTATACCAGAAATTCGCAGGTTTATCAGGAGGTCAATATCCTCCCCTCTTGTAATCATAGGATCAAAAGGAACTTTTATTAAAGCATCCTTGTCCAAGACCATGTTTCCGCCAAAGACAAAGCTTGTGGGTTTTAATCTTGGTGGTTTTCCTATTGTTATATGAAATGCCTGGTTCATAGCAGCAACGTTATTCCAATATTTTTTACGCCATTTGGGGACATTTTTTTCATTAATTTTATACCCGCCATTCTGCTGCATGTAATATCCGGCAACGGCATGTATCTTTTCGCCTTTTATATCTTTACCGATAAAATCCCGTGCTTTGTGCATGAAATCAGGGTCATTGAACACCTCATCGTCATCGATGAAAATTGTTATTTCACTGCCGTTTAAAATTCCTGCGAGTGAACATATATTCCGAACAGAGGGATAATTATTCAGGTTGATAAAATCGCAAGCTTCTTTTGATACATTACTTTTTAATAGATGTGCCTTCAGCCTTTTTAGACTATTTGCATCAAATATTTTAATTTCATATTTTGCGAGATATGGAAAGATGATCTCAACAATCTGCTCCTTACACTCCTTCTCGATTTCACTTAGGGTGCTTACAATGATTATAACCAGGCAGAAATCCCTGTCCTTTAGAATCTCCAAACTATTAAGCAAGCTGTGAAGAGTACTCTGGCAATTAAGTGCAGCAGGGTGGTCAAATATTTTACATTCGGTTGAATCAATGGTTTGAGTTGGACCCCAGTATGTGGGGACAACCATTGTTATTCCATTTATTGTGGTTCCTCCCTAAGGCAAATGTATTTTTATTATAAATTAAATTTTGCCCTTAAGTTAGTTTTTAATTTTTTAGATTTTCCAACTATTAACTGAAATATGTCTGTATATCAGGAATTATTTATAAAAATTTTGCTATTGCCTTTTAAAAAAATCTCATTGTTAATTAATACATATTAGTGGCAGACCTTATTGTCCGAATAACTTTACGATACGTTATATTTAAACTCTTTCAATATAATCAGAAAATTTCTGATTTTTTTATACTAAAATTAGATATCTTATTATGAAGATTTTTTAGGTAAATCATATAAATTTGGGGGTAGAGATGAACCTCTTAATAATCGAGATAATTGCCTTTGTTATTGCAATCGTTGCGGGCAAGATATTTTAACATTTATGGGGTAATATTATTAAGACTTCCACTCGAGGATATATGCGGTCGAATTTCCGGTTTACCAATGTAATTAAGCTGAGCACTGCTGCTTATATTCGCAATAAGCAGGTCACTGACATTAACTGTGGCAGAGCTGCTACTTGCCACATCTATTATACATTCTTTACTTTTTAAATCTTTTGCCATGTATGCGGCAGAGCTACTGATTTTTACATTCTGTTTATTTGTTTCACCAGATAGAACCAATTTGGCACTGCTCGATAATCCTACATCGATTTCATCAGCATAAACTACCAACTCACCTCTGGCTGAACTGCTTACATCAATATCCAGCTTATCTATAGTCAATTGTTTAGAAACTGCACTTGAGCTGCTCGATATTCTCAAACCTTTCAGATCTTTCACGGTTACATAGCAATTAATCGGTCTGACCATACCTAAGCTAACAGAATCCAATCTAATATTTAACTGATTATTGCTTACATCTGTTTTTATCAAAGGAACGATGTTATCTTCGGCTTCGAGCTTTAATGATTCAGTTCCAGTCTGTTCGATAAATAAATTCATGCTTGAACCAATTGAAATACTGTCAAAACCTGATACTTTTCTTTCTTCAGTGATAACTTTGCCGGACCCCATTGTTATTCCGAAGGGAGAACAGGAAGTCATAAAAACCAGAATAAGACTTAGCGTTAATATGAGAAAGAATATTTTCTTATATTGTCCCATTTTGCTCCTTTTTAACATATTTTATATCATATCAACATGATAAAAAGAGGGAATTAGAAAAGAGCAGAGCTTTGAATATGAAATATGTGAAACTAAGAAATATTGTCATTTTTCGGTTAATTCTGGCAATTATTGTCTTAGGTCTGATATTTTTTCTTTCAGCCGGCACAATACGATATTGGGAAGCATGAGTTTTTTGTGGGATCCTTCTTGTGCCAATGATTTTTATTTTTATATATTTGTTTAAGAATAACCCGGAACTATTAGTAAGACGAATGAGAATAAGGGAGAAAATAGGACCTCAGAAATTAATTGTTGTTCCATCAGGAATTATTCTTGCTAGTATATTCATTATTCCCGGGCTTGATAAACGATTTAATTGGTCGGATGTATCCCTTGCAATAGTTCTTGTTGCAGATACTGTAATATTATTGGGATATGCTCTTTCCTTTTTTGTATTAAAAGAAAATTCATATGCTTCGCGAATTATAGAAGTGGAAGAAAGCCAGAAAGTAATCTCTACAGGTCCATATGCAATTATTCGGCATCCAATGTATGTGGCTGTATTGTTAATATATGTTTTTATTCCGTTATCGCTGGGTTCTTATTGGGCAATGTTAGCTATAATTCCATTACTCATTTTACTGATTTTTCGAATAATAAATGAAGAGAAGTTACTGATGAAGGAGCTTAAAAGATTGTCGAGCTTTAAGTACTTTTCATCATATAATCTGAATGCTGTTTTCATAATATCAGCAACTCTGAAAATTTCAATTTCTAAATATTTTTGTTAGAATAACTTCTCTGATGTGGAATTTATCATCCGCCGGTGTAGCTCAATGGTAGAGCAGCTGAATCGTAATCAGCAGGTTGTAGGTTCAAGTCCTATCGCCGGCTCCAGTTTTTCTTATTTGGAATGAAATCAAACCTGAAAATATGAAGATAAATGAGGATATGGAGATAATTTATTTTATTTTAATAATTATTTTATTGGTATAAAATATTTTTAGAATGCAAAACAATATATCATTTGAGAGGTGAGTATTGTGAGAGAATCACGCTTAAAAGATTCATCCATTTCCTTCAGTTATCTCAGAAAATTTAATGCGGTAATGTCATTTCTGCATTTCGTACAGGCTTTTCTTATGCTTTTTCTGGGACTTACACTATCCAATATTAAGGACTTCAAATTGCCGCTGAAAGTGTATTTTTTGAGTTTTGATGCAACTGCACAAAGACTGGTTCCTGATGTTGAGAATATAGGGAATATCCCTATCGGTATTATTATCTCGTCTTTTCTTTTTATCTCTGCAATTGCGCATCTTTTGGTTGTATTACCCCGAATAAATAATTTCTATAATTCCAGCCTTCAAAGGGAGATAAATTACTTCCGCTGGTTCGAATATGCGTTGAGCTCTTCGGTCATGATCGTGATAATTGCAATGTTCTTTGGTGCCTATGATATCGGAACAATTGTATTGATAATCGGCTTGAATGCGACCATGAACCTTCTCGGCCTTATGATGGAGATTCATAATCAGACAACTTTAAAAACAAACTGGACAGCATTCATTATCGGCAGTTTTTCGGGTGCATTCCCATGGGCTGTTGTACTATTATACTTTTTAGGTACTGCATTCAGGAATGCTGATAGCCTGAGCCAGATCCCATGGTTTGTATATGTGATATTTGGGACATATTTTGTGCTGTTTAACCTGTTCCCGGTTAATATGGTTCTTCAATATAAGAAGATAGGTAGATGGAGGGATTACCTTTACGGGGAGAGAGCGTATATTATTTTGAGCCTTGTGGCTAAATCTCTCCTTGCATGGGTCGTATTTGCCGGGACACTTCAGCCAGTTTAAAAATTTTGACTTTAGACCTTATTATCAGATTAACATTTTTTTTGTTTGGATTCTGGTTTCTATGGAAAATACCTTATTGCGGTGACATAAAGAAATCAAAGAGAATTAAAGCATCTGATAAACCTGATAGTAATATAGAATATCCAAAAATCTCAGTAATCATTCCTGCACGAAATGAGGAGACAAATCTAAAATTATTACTGGATTCATTAAAGTGTCAGGAGCTGAAGCCATTTGAGGTTATTGTAGTTGATGACCAGTCGGAAGACCGCACTGCTGAGGTTGCAAGAAAAGCTGGTGCCATATTAATAAGAATTGAGGATTTGCCTGAAGGGTGGAAGGGGAAGCCATGGGCTTGCTTTAATGGTGCCAGATATGCCCAAGGAGAATTTTTTCTCTTCTTAGATGCAGATACGGTTCTTTATAAAGAAGGGATAAAGAATATCTATAACTGTTTTTTAAAAAATAATGCAGTGATATCGGTTCAACCTTACCATTTAATAAAAAAACCTTATGAGAATTTTTCTTCTTACTTTAACCTGATTTTAATGGCTGCTATGAATGCTTTCACGCCATTTCAGAGGTTTTTAAAGCCGATAGGTATGTTCGGCCCATGTCTTTTTTGCAGCCGGGAAAATTACTTCATGGTAAACGGTCATCAAGGTGTAAGCACAAGCATTATTGAGGACCTGGATTTTGGCAAAAACTTAGTGAGAAGGAAGATTCCGATCAGTAATTATGGCGGCAAGGGTACAATAAATTTCAGGATGTATCCTGATGGTATGAAAGATCTGATTAACGGATGGACCAAAAGTATTGGAATAGGAGCGAGATCAACTCCAATTTACCTATTAATCATGATAGTTGCATGGATTTCAGCGAACTTTAGCCCGATCTTTTTTCTTGTAAAAGGCATTTATTTAAATGATAACTGGCTACTACTAGCAGGTGTAATATTATATGCTGCTCTTTACCTGCAAATTAACTGGATGTTAAGAAGGATAGGTAATTTCAGTTTTTGGGTACCTGTATTTTATTTAATACCTTTACTTTTCTTTATTATTGTTTTTGTCAGATCTCTTTATAAAATCTTTGTGACACGCAGAGTTGAATGGAAGGGCAGGGTTATTAAGGTAAACGGCAAAAGATAGATAACATAATTACTATGATCTTTGAGCTCAATCAATTCTGGACAATTACGTTGAATTTTTTATTAATGTTTATATTTCAGTTTGGTCCTGCATTATTATGCATGATGATTCCAGTTAATTTCTTTAGTATAGATAAATGGTTTTTCAGAACCAGGGTATGGGAGGGAGGGGGAGCGTTTTACAAACGCTATTTCAAAGTTAATAAATGGAAGCACCTTCTTCCTGATGGTGCTGGATTTTAAAAAAAAGGATTTCCTAAGAGAAAATTAAAAGAAAAAAGTATAGGATACCTTGAACTCTTTATGAAGGAGACATGTAGGGCTGAAATGACACATTGGTTAGCGATATTGCCCATTCCCATTTTTCTATTATGGAATCCATGGTGGTCGATGATGATATTAATAACATACGCGTTAATAGTGAATGTACCATGTATAATAACCCAGAGGTATAACAGAGCGAGAATTCTAAAGATAATAAAATAGAATCATATTTTAATAACAACTTTTTAGTATGTTCTACTCCAGGAAATCTTTATCAAGATCAGCATCATTGCTGTAGCCGCGCTGCTCCCAGTAGCCCTTGTATTCCTTGTCGTCCGAAAGTTCGATCTTGGTAATCCACTTTATCCATTTGTATCCCCATTTTTGCTCGGCTACGAGCTCAAACGGAAACCCGCGCTCAGGAGAAATTTCCACGCCGTTCATCTTATATGCCATGATGATGTTATTATTCAGGATGAAATCCAGCGGCAGCGAAGTCGAATACCCATCGTGTGCGTAAAAAATAACTGTATTTGCTTCGGGTTTTACTCCAATATCATCAAATATATCTTTTAAAAGCACTCCTTCCCATAGTATATCCACGCTCCAGCCCTCCACGCAGTTAAGTCTCACCATTTTCGTGTATTTTGGGAATTCAAGCACCTGGTCGTACTTATAATTTTGCGAAGTTTCCACAAGACCGCTCAGAACCAATTCATAGCTGTCGATATCGATGTATTGAGGACCTTTTATTGAGTTCTCCCTGAAATCATCAAATGACGAGAGTTTCTCTCCTTCATATTCGTTAACCTCAACATCACCGAGTTCAACTGGAGATTTGGTTGATTCCTGTTTTGAACATCCGAATAACAGGATGACAATTGAAAACAGTAAAATATATTTGAAATATTTCATTTAACCCTCCAAATACTAATAATAATAATTATTAATATAATACATTAAATTATGGATTTGTAAAATATTGCTTTAAAACCTGAGATAAAGGAAGGCTGCAAGCAGAATAATACCTATAGTAATGAAAACAAAGTCCACACCTTTAAATCTTTTTGCATCCTTTTTGACAATAATCATTCTGAGGCTGATGAGACAGTGGAAAAGAAAAAGCGGGATAAGCACCAAGTCAAGCCAATCAAGATGAAGAATTACTGCTAATCTTATATTGGACAGCCAGGGAAAAATACGTTCAAATTTGACTGGACTTCGGATGGCATATCCGGTAATCAAATACAGGACAATTATAACTCCAAGCAAATAAGCGCAAATTCTGTTAATTAATCTCATTTGAAATCCAATTTATGACCAGTAAATTATTTTAACAGAATCTATTTAGCATAAATGTAAATTATTATTTTTTCTGTAAGTCACTTGCGTTTCTAATATGTAAATGTTATATATATGTTAATTACATATATAGGAGGTTAACATGTGTCACGGATACGGTCATGATCCTTACAGAGCTGATTGCTGTTGCCAGCATGGTGGTGGCCAATTATTTGGGCATCACCCAGGTCATGGATTGATTTTCCCAAGCAAGAAGGATCAGATTGAACATCTCAAGGAATACAGGCAGAGACTTCAGGATTTACAAAAAGAGGTTGAGGAAAGGCTGAAAGACCTCGGACAGGAGTAGTGATATGTGCGAGGATATTAACGAAAACACCTCAAGATGTTCTTGTAAGGGTGGAAGGATGAGCAGGTTCTTAATTCCTGCTCTTCTTTTACTGTTGGCTGAAAAGAGCTCGCATGGTTATGAACTCACCGAAAGATATTCAGAATTCGGCTTTACCGAGGCAGGTTTCGACCCCGGTGCGATCTACAGGACTCTTCGGCTTTTAGAGTCGGAGGGTTTTATAGAATCCAGATGGGAGACCAGGGGTGCTGGACCTGCAAAGAGGATATATTCCATAACTCCTGATGGTCTTGAGATGTTATCAGGATGGGCGTCGGATATAAAAAGAAGAATAGATGTTTTCGAGATGTTCTTAAAGAGGCATGGCAACCTTAAAACACAAAAGGAATAATAATGGATATCAGTGTCTATGTGATCAACGGGCTTGTTCTTTTTGCTTTTATATTCTTGTTAATTAAGGATAGAAAAAAGACTCTTAAATCCTTGAAAGTGGCACTTAGTTCTTTTATATCGCTCTTTCCAAGCTTCATGATACTTATCATCGCAGTAGCAGCTCTGTTTAGTTTATTGCCTCCATGGTTCATTGAACATTATCTTGGATCGGGATCAGGATTTATGGGTGTATTGTCGGCAGCAATTTTGGGATCTGTCCTTTTTCTCCCGGCGATAATCGCGTTCCCGCTTGCTGGTTCACTATATAATGCGGGAGCTACCGTTATGGTTGTGGCTGCGTTCATAACCACCTTGACAATGATAGGTTTTGTCACATTCCCGCTGGAAGCAAAGGAGTTAGGCAAGAAATTTGCTCTTCTCAGAAATGGGTTTAGCTTTATTGCTGCAATAACGATTTCAATAATAATGGGGGTTGTACTGAAATGACGAAAAAAAAGAAAAAATTAATAAGGGATTATCTAATAATGTCCGGCATTGTCATTGTGTTCGTGGTGTTTTATTTTATCTTTCCTGATAAAGGCGAAATAAGTTTAAGAAGTGCCTGGCAATTTTTTTTTGAATTGATGTTAATTTTACCTGCTGTAATGATAATGATTGGAATCTTGAGCGTATGGACGACGCAGGAGATGGTCACGAAATACCTGGGGAAGGAATCTGGTTTTAAAGGTTTTCTGATTGGAGTGCTCATGGGGACGCTGCCTGCTGGTCCTTTGTATGTAGCTTTCCCGGTTGCAAAAGCTCTGCGTATGAAGGGTGCAAGCGTTGGCAATATGGTGACCTATCTCAGTGTGTACGCAGCGATAAAATTGCCGCAGATACTCATGGAATTAAGATTTCTTGGCTGGAAGTTTACTGCTCTTAGGTTTGTAATTACAGTTATTCTAATATATGTAATGAGCCTGTTTGTTGAATTGATCTTTAAAAAAACCGAGAAGCGAGAGAGAGTAATTTTGCCGTGATTAGTTTTGCATAAGCCCGCTAATATTCGACTATAATATTTGATTGATTTGAGAACGTGAGAGATAGAAAAAGACTCCTGGCAGTTTTCGCACATCCTGACGATGAATCATTTCGTCCTGGTGGATCACTAGCCTTAATGGCAGCCAAAGGCGTAGAAATATATTTACTCACAGCAACACGGGGTGAAGCTGGTTTCAAAGAAGAAAATCCAATTTGTGAAAGAAGTGAGCTAGGCGAAGTCCGTGAGGAAGAACTGCGCTGTGCCTGTAAAGTACTCGGTATTCAACCTCCCATCTTTTTAAATTACGCTGATGGACGTCTGCGCGATGCTCCTTTAAAACAGATAATCACAGAAATTGTTGGGGTCATAGAAGACTGTAAGCCTCAAGTTATTCTAACTTATGGACCTGATGGAATATCTGGGCACCCTGATCATATTGCCATTAGCCATTTTACGACGGAAGCTTTCTGGAGAACTGATATCCCGCAAAAACTTTACTATATGGTTGTCCCCAAAAATCTCGTTGAGGCCACTGGCATGACTCATATTCACTTTGTACCCGATGAGGAAATTACATTGAAAATTAATGTTGGATCAGTTTTGAGGCAAAAGTTAGCAGCGATCCACTGTCACAGAAGCCAAATTAGTGCCTCAGCATTTTCTGCTTCATCATTAAGAGAAAAGCAACGTTTCTTGGCTACTGAGACTTTTAAGCTAACTGCATCTCGGTTAGAAATAATCGATAAAGATTTAGACTTCTTTGCTGGGTTATAGTTGCTTTACGGGCAATAGATAATTTAGGATTATGCCTCAAATTTGATCGGTTTCGAAAATCAACAGAAAGTATCTCTTGCTTTCCATCGATTCCAATCCTCATGACGATTAAGATGCCCTGGGATGTTATTGCACTGTTTATACGCACCTTCTCATACACTACCGCTGCAAATCATGTAGGAACACAGCCAACCTTTATTGAACCAGGCAGCCCCTGGGAGAATGGTTATATTGAGTTTTTTAACGGCAAGATGCGGGATGAATTATTGAATGGTGAGATCTTTGATACCATGAAGGAAGCACAAGTGGTCATTAAAAGATGGCGGTGGTATCATAACACCACAAGACCCCATAGTGCTTTGGGCTATCGACCACCGGCACCTGAAAGCAAAGTGTTGGATATTAATTTAAAACTGGACTAAAGATCGGGGTAAGGCCAATTTACTAATTCAAATCTGGAAGGATATTGAGTAAATGAAAAACAAGAAGATAATAAGTATATTAATTGTTGCTTCTGTATTGATTGCTGCAGGAGCCATAATTGCCATAAAAGGATTTTCTGTAAATGATGAAAATAAAATATCTGTCAGTAACAACAGTAGTATTGCAGTAGAAGAAAGCAGCAGTATATCTAATAATGGTGAAAGTTCTGCTGCTGAAACAAAAGAAGATGTAAAGGATAAAGACACATCAATAGATGATACCAGTAAAAATGAAGATAAAATTGAAACAACAACAAGTGAAACAAACAGTAACAATACCACCGCCACTACTACAACCCAGAGTACAGCAGATCTTGAAGCTCAATACAAAAAGATAAATAAATCAGATTGGCCATCGATAATTATTTTTTCATATGATGCTGAGTGCTGTGAGACAACCAAGAAATTTTTTAATGTATATAACAGTAAAGCAAAACAGATAATAAAAGATTATCAGAATGAATTTGAAACTTTATTTATTAATACCGGTATTTTGGGAGAAGAAGACATGAAGACTGCCAATATTATTGCCTTTGAAAATAAAGTTAAGCAACTTCCCTCAATTCTTCTACGCAAACCATATGGAAAAACTTTTAAAGTTGTTGTGGGAGATTTTGACGATAAAGAATTAAGAACAATTATGGATGGCATGGTTAAGAAATGAATATTGATGTAAGTGCTACACTGATTGCTACGCTTGCCATAGTATTTTCTACAGGCTTTTTAAGCGGGCTAAGCCCCTGCACATTACCTACATTGGTTTTTATAACAGCTTATGTTAGTGGAGAAAAAAATTACTCAAAAAAAAGAGGCTTTATATTATCTTTAGCATTTATATTAGGCATAGCCTTAATGCTTTCTTTGCTTGGAGTTTTTGCAGGATTAATAGGTAAAATTCTAATTAACACAAAAATACTCAATTATATTATTGCAGGTATTCTTATAATTATGGGGTTTTGGCTTTTAAGAATTATTAAATTTAAAACAAATAATAACTTTTTAAAGTTCACTCCTAAAAAAGGAAGTGGGATTATAGGAGCATTTTTATTTGGCATACCATTTGGTTTTGCAGCTTCTCCTTGTACTCTTCCAGTTACTTTCTCGGTACTTGCCTACTCAGCCTCCAAGGGCAGTATTTTTTACGGAATGATTCTTATGTTTATTTTTGCAATAGGAAGAAGTACTCCGCTTCTAGTGGTGGGAACATTTACAGGGCTTCTAAAAAACCTTGGTACACTCTCAAAATACCAAAACATTATAGAAAAAATAGCTGGGGCAATCTTAATAATTCTGGGTATATATTTTATATGGAAAGCATGAAATATTGATAAAAAATGTCTGCTCAACCTCCTACTGGAGAAAAATATCTGTGTTTGCGAGATGCAGGAAATCTTTCACATTTCTCAGTTCCAGGTTTCAAGGGATCTAAAGATTCTCAATGATGCTAGTTTTTTCAAGCGATAGCGCGAAGGCAAGTGAGATAGAAAGTTCACTAAAATACCACTTTGTTTCTTCTGTTGTGCTCCACGGAGCGATATGGTCGGTCTGAGGTTCTTGACAGTTTTGCTTGTTTTATATAGCATATAATTAAATATGTGCATAATATCATACATTCGGAGTTGGTTATGCGCGCTTTAGTAAGAGCAATGAAGACCCTTTCTGATGAGACCAGGCTAAGGATTCTGAGCTTGCTACTGGAGAGGGAGTGCTGTGTCTGCGAGGTAATGCAGGCACTGGATATCTCTCAGAGCACGGCGTCGCGTAGCTTGGGCGTTCTGTATGACGCCGGCTTTCTCAAAGTGAGGAGAGAGGGACAGCGGTCATACTACTCAATAATAGATGGACCGCATGACTTCTACTTGGAACTGGTCGACGTGGTAAGAAAGGCGCTTGAGGGCAACCAGGTGGTGGAGGCAGACAGGGAGCGATTGAAGCAAACACAGCCTGTCATCAAAGTTGGAGGAAATGAAAAGGTCCAATGAGGGCAACTTAGCGAAGGCATAAGTGCGCCGTGTCCTTCTTTAGGGAAAAGGGAAGAAAGGAGAAAATTGAAATGGCAGAAGAAAAACACTGGGAAGAAGGAATGAAGACACACGAGAACGTGATATTTTCCTGTTATGGCGGCATGTCAAACACTGGAATAACCAGCGCTCTAGCCTGCTTGGAAGCAGTTAAGGAACTGGGCCTGGAGAAGGTGGTTATAGGCTGTTTAGCAGGATTGCAACATGGGGTTAAACCGGTTGTGGGTAAGACTAAGGCAGCGAAAAAGGTCATTACCGTGGACGGCTGTCCCTTTGAGTGCAGCCGGAAAACTGCTGAACAGAGTGGGTTCAAACTAACCAGAAGCATTGTGCTCACCAGGGATATAGGCATGAAGAAGAAGGCTCTTCATGAGGACATAGGTGAGAACATTAAAGGAGTTATGGAGTATGTCTCTGACGAAGAGGTGCAAAGGGCAAAAGAGCTCATCGTGAAGACTATACGGGAAGAATAGCCGCGAGTGCTGAATTAGTCTCGGTAATACATACATTGCACGTCAGTAAAACTAAGTCAAGTGTTGGAGTGAATGCGCAGCCACAAGTGGATGGAGCACAGCAAATGTTACTTCACGACTACAAATTTGAAATATCGCTTCCTGAATGTAATCCATTTGCTCAAACTGTTAATGCTATTGCCGTTCTTTCGAAAGACATTAGCGATGTTCTGCCTTACCTTGCTTCTGTGGTTGCCTATTGTAACTACGATGACAACACAAAAACCCTGACCTTTAGGAAAGAAGGGAAGGCTGTAGCGGTATATCCACGGCAGATTGCCATTAGCAAGCTCAAGGATGAGGACGAAGCAAGACAAGTCCTGGAAGAACTCAAGGACATGATCAACATCACCTACGAGAACCGGCACAATATCCAGCCATGTTATAAGAAGGGTGGGGAGCTTAAGTACCTGGATGTGTTCAAACTCCTGCCCGGCACCAACTGCAAGGAGTGCGGCGAGCCTACTTGTCTTGCCTTTACCACCAAGCTGGTGCAGCAGGAAGTGAATGTAGCTCAATGCTCTCCCTTGTTCAGTGGACAGTTTGAGGACAAGAGAAATAAACTTTTAGGTTTACTACGAAGTGCCGGATACGAAGCACCTAAACAATAGCCACATAATTGATACCATAGAAACGCCTGAAAGAGAGGTGGACTAGCTATGGCAGTTTGCTGGGTGAGAGCTGGTATATGAGGACACGTTGCTTGTATATACGGAGGTTACATAAATGAAGGTAATAATGACTTATGCCAGATTTGTCAGGGAGAAATACACTTACATAATCTTGACCACCCTAGTCATTGCAGTAGTAGTTGGACTTTTCACTTCCAGACCCGGGTTCTATATTCGTCAGTTAAATACTCTACTTATTGTAATCATGATAGGAGCAATGGGCTTTACCATCACCCTTAGGAGTCTTGGGATGGCAGCCAGAGACTGGAAAGGGTTCTCACTTGGGCTGGCACTGAACTTTCTTTTTGCGCCTTTTTTGTGCTGGCTTTTAGCCAAGCTTTTCCTGTCCTCTCATTCTGACCTAGCCACTGGTCTCATTTTAATCGGCGTTGTCCCTTGCGCTGGCATGGCGCTTGTCTGGGCTGGTCTCCTTAAAGGGGATGTCTCTTTAGCCACAGTAATCAATGCCGCCACCATGATTCTGGCACCCTTCCTCATTCCGTTGCTTATGTCCCTGTTTGCCGGTATGTTTGTTGTCATTAACACCTGGGGGATGTTCCAACAGCTTATCTACACCGTGCTCTTACCGGTACTGGGTGGTGCAGCTTTAAGAGAGCTTTTGGGAAGGAAGGTTAATGTTCAGAAGTACTTACCGATTATGCCGGCTATCTCGGCTACTATGGCTGTGCTTTTGATGTTCATGGCTATTAACACCAATATTTCACCAATTATGAAAAACATGGGGCTGGTGTTACCTCTTGTGGTGTCAACCATTTTGATTTTCCCTATTCTTTTCTTAGTGGCCTACTTGGTGAACGTTAAGTTGTTCCCCAGGGGCAAGAACATAGCCATCACCTACTCATCAGGGATGAAGAACCTGCCAATTGCTATCGGCATAGCTGCCATGAGCTTTAAGGGTTTGGAGATGCTGCCGGTAGCAGTAGGCTTTGCCTTCCAGATGTTGACTGCGGTTACCTTCTATCAGCTGTTTCGCCGAACTGCAACTGAAAGGGAGAAGGAGTAATGACCATCAGCGTGAACCCTGTAGCCTTTACCATGGGTTCCTTTAGCATGCGGTGGTACAGGTTGATGGTGCTCTTAGTAGCAACCGGTTTCCTGGTAACTCAATATTAGGTTTTTAGACGTCCTGTTTGGCGAGACTAAGCTTGGAAAAGATGAATCTCGATATAACCTGAGGGAATAGAGTTTTTTCATGTTGACAAATGCTTATGTTGGAATATAATCTGGACTAAATTAGTCCAGTTTTTAGGATACGCTATGAAGCTTACCAAAAAAGGTCAGTACGGAACGCGAGCAATGGTTATATTAGGTTTGAATTATGGTGTAGGTCCTATTTCTGCAGAAGAGATCTCAAGACAGGAGAATATTTCAAAGTTATATTTAGAAAAGTTGCTCATGAAGCTCAGAAGCGCAGGTCTGGTTAAAAGTCAGAGGGGAGTTAACGGAGGCTTTGAGTTGACAAAAAAACCTGAAGATATATCCCTTTTTGAAATTCTAACAGTATTAGATGAGGGGGTTGAGCCGGTAGTTTGTATTTTAAATGATGATGGTAGCTGTTGTTGTAAGGCTAAGCTGTGTGTGACAAGAGATGTCTGGCGCACAATAAATGATTCCATCCAGCAGGTGCTTAAGTCTGCCACTCTGGCTGAGATGTGTAAAACAGCTACAGCCCAGGACAGAATCAGATGTGAATATAGTTAAGCTTAGAGTAGTTAATTTGTGTAAAGAGAAAGGGTGCATTTATGGAAAACGAAAAAAAGTTGGAAATTGTCTTTTATGAGCCGCCCATGTGCTGCGCTGGAGGACTTTGTGGCCCGAGTGTTGATCATGATCTCTTAGACTTAAAGGAGACAATCTTAAAAGTTAACGAAAAGTTTGACGGCAAAGTAGGCGTATACAGGTATCTCTTAAACCAGAATTCTTTAAAATTCATGGAGAACAAAGAGGTATTTGATGATCTGAGATCCCATGGGATTTCAGTTTTACCCATTACAACAATAGATGGGAAAATAGTTAAAAGCCAGGAATATCCAACATTTGAAGAATTGATAGGTTTCATAGAAAAATGAATTCTTGCAGATTTAAATAAAGGAGTGAATGTTTATGCAAAATACAAAATTTTACTTTTTCTCTGGCAAGGGGGGAGTTGGCAAGACATCCATGGCTTCGGCAACTGCAATCCATTATGCAGAATTGGGTAATAAAACCCTGATCGTAACAACCGATCCAGCTTCAAACCTGTCAGATGTCTTTCAGCAAGAGATAGGTCATAGGGAAGTATCGATTAATGGTGTTGATAACTTATGGGCTATGGAGATAGATCCGGACAAAGCTGCTGATGAATATAGACAGAGAATAGTTGCCCCATTGCGAGAATTTTTGCCAGAAGAGACAATGAGGGTGGTTGAAGAACAGTTTAACTCTCCATGCACAACGGAAATTGCAGCATTTGACCGCTTTGTCGATTTAATGGATGATCCCGCTTACGATGTAGTCATTTTTGATACTGCCCCAACCGGTCACACGATACGCTTGCTTCAACTACCCGTTGAGTGGAGCAAATATATAGAGAAAAGTCCAGTAAATGGACAGACCTGCATGGGCCCCTTAGAAGCAATCCAGGGGTCCAAAGAAAAGTATGATCGTGCAATACGGATACTGAGGGATAGCGCGAGGACTAGTTTTATATTTGTTCTTCAGCCAGAAGAGACTCCTATTGAAGAGGCATTAAGATCCTCAAAAGAACTTGAAGCCATCGGGATTAGGGCAATTGAAATTGTCATCAATGGCATACTTCCAGCGGAGGAATGCGTAAACCCATTTTTTGTAAAAAGAAAAGAGATGCAGGATAGATACATGAAAATCATTGATGATAGATTCAGTGGGACTTCGAGCAGGAAAATGTACCTTTTGAGCGATGAGATATCAGGTGTAGAAATTCTAAGGCAAGTTGGACAGATGCTTTTCGAATCAAAGCAAAATCAGTATTTGAAGAGAGCACGTTTATGAGTGAGAATTTTGTTTCATCAGTCCAGAAAATATGTCCAATTGATGGGAAGAGAACAATCTTCTTTGCTGGGAAGGGTGGAGTTGGGAAGACTGTAATCTCCTCATCTACAGCAGTCCACCTCGCGCAGAAGGGGTATAAGACCCTTTTAGTTAGCACTGACCCAGCCTCACATTTAAGTCAGGTTTTTGAGCAGCTGATAGGATCGGAGGTTACAGAGATAAAGGAGATAGGAAACCTATTTTCAGCTTGTATTGATCAGGCAAGGGCTGCCTCTGAGTATAAAAAGCGCATTTTAGATGAGGCTAAAAATAAGTATTCTTTAGATATGCTTGAAGCGATGAAGGAGGAGCTCGAGTCCCCGTGCACTGAAGAGATGGCTGCGTTTGAGAAGTTTTTGGAATATGCAACACAATCTGACTATGATGTGACAATTTTTGATACTGCGCCAACCGGTCATACATTGAGGCTTCTTGGACTGCCTTTAGATTGGGGAAGGCAGCTTGAGATTATGGTCGCTGCAAAACCGGGCAGTGAGGCCTATTTGCAGACCAAGGTTCGCTATGACAGGATTATTAAAGATTTAAGAGATGAAAAACAGACCATTTTCATATTCATCATGTATCCTGAGTTTACCCCGATAATTGAGGCTTACCGTGCCAGCACGGATCTGAAAAAAACTGGCATAGAAACTGGAATGGTGATCGTAAACCAGATGTTGCCTGATGAATATTGCACAACTCCCTTTTTGAGAAAACGCTGGCAGACCCAACAGAAATACCTTGATATGATCAAGGAAAAGTTTGCCAATATTCCTTTTTTAATGCTGCCATTAATGGATACAGAAATTAAAGGAGTCTCCAAGTTAAGAAGAGCAGCCAGTATTCTCTGGGAGCAGGAGCGAAATGATGTTGAAAAGATAGTTGATTTAAAATAGAGATTGTTAGTTAAAGGGGGTGCAATAATTGCCATCTTATGAATTTATTTGTAATGACTGTTTAAAAGTATTTGAAAAATACATGACGTTGGAAGAAAAAGAAAAAGTATGTAAAGATCTAGTTTGTCCTGTGTGTGGTTCTGTGGACGTTTCCCAGTACTTTGGTAATTTTACGACCTTTGTAAATCAAAAATTTGGCCAGAACGGAGGAGCATGTGGTCCTCCTGGGTGCTGTGGGTAATCTTCAGGTTAGGGAGAATATGAAAAGGATATATCTGGATCATGCGGCGACTACGCCGATGAGGCATGAGGTAGTTGAAGCTATGTTGCCTTTTCTTAGGGAAAGGTTTGGCAATCCCTCAACTCTTTATTCCTATGGCCAGGAAGCTAAAAAAGCTATTGATGGGGCGAGAGAGAAGGTAGCCCAGGTCATGAATGCAAACTCTTCAGAGATTGTTTTCACCTCAGGTGGCACAGAATCAGATAATTTCGCAATATCGGGAGTAGCCTGGGCGAATCAAAAAAGAGGTAATCATATTATTACTTCATCTATCGAGCATCATGCTGTGCTCAACATATGTAAATTTTTGGAAAGAAGAGGTTTTGAGGTTACATACCTTCCTGTGGATAATCATGGCCTGGTTAGTCCTGATGATGTAAAAAAAGCTGTTCGTAAAGATACGATTCTTATCTCTATAATGCATGCCAATAATGAGATTGGTACCATTGAGCCAGTAGAAGAAATTGGTAAAATCGCTAAGGAAGAAGGGATATATTTTCATACTGATAGTGTGCAAACCTTTGGCCATATTCCAATAGATGTAAATATGTTGAATGTAGATTTACTCTCTGCTTCAGCTCATAAGCTCTATGGTCCAAAAGGAGTTGGCTGTCTTTATATCAGAAAAGGGGTAAAGATTGTTCCGTTTTTATATGGCGGTGCTCAGGAAAATAAACGTCGGGCTTCCACAGAAAATGTTGCCGGAATTGTCGGGTTTGGCAAGGCAGCAGAGTTAGCCATAAAAGAGATGGAGGAGGAGGGGAATCGGCTAATTCTTTTGAGGGATAGGTTGATCAAAGAGATATTAGAGAAAATAAGCTTTACCAGGCTGAATGGCCATACAACAAAAAGATTGCCTGGCAACGTGAATATATGTGTTGAGTTCGTGGAAGGGGAATCGATGATCCTACAACTTGACATAAATGGTATCTGTGCCTCTTCAGGTTCTGCCTGCACATCAAATGTCATAGAACCATCTCATGTACTACTTGCAATTGGAATCCCGCCAGCAGTTGCGCAAGGATCTTTGCGTTTTACACTTGGAAGAGACAATACTAATAAGGATATAGATTATCTACTTGAGATCTTGCCTGCCGTAGTTGAAAGATTGAGAGCCATGTCACCACTTTATCAAAGAATCAAGTGATACCTCATACGGATATGAGCTTATTCCCATCAATCAGGATTCATAGACCATAATGAAAAAGAAAAAGGTATTGTTTCTGTGCACAGGTAATTCCGCAAGGAGCCAGATGGCAGAGGGATTTTTACGGCACTTAGCTCCTGATAGATTTGAAGTGGTAAGCGCAGGTGTTAATCCAACAGAAGTTAATCCTTTGTCTGTAAAGGTTATGGAGGAAATTGGGATTGATATTTCAAAACAAAGATCGAAATCTGTAAGTGAATTTATGGGTCAGTCATTTGATTATGTTATTGCTTTGTGCGATAGCGCCAGGCAAAGCTGTCCAATATTTCCGGGAAAATATGTAAAGATACACTGGGATTTAGAAGACCCAGCACAGGCTCAAGGAACAGAGGAAGAGAAAATTAAGGTGTTCAGAAAAGTAAGGGATCAAATTAAGGAACATATCGTGAAGTTTTTGAATTTACATTAAAAAAACACCTAGCCCAAACTAAATGTAATACCAACTCCAATGATAACATTTTGCCGTATTTTAAAAACATTGCTATAATTTCTGCTTATGAGCATATGTTCATAACATAGAAATTCAGTTTTATATAAAAGCCAATTTAAAAGAGGTTAATAGATGGAATCTATTATTGAAGTTAAAAATTTAACAAAAAATTATGGAAATCTTACTGCTGTGAATAATATATCATTTTGTGTCTATAAGGGTGAAATATTTGGTTTTTTAGGTCCAAACGCTGCTGGTAAAACAACCACAATAAATATGCTTACGGGAATGGCAAAGGTCAGTAATGGACAAATATTTTATAAAGGTAATAATTTAACAACTAAAATTAAAAAATTTCAAAGATATATAGGAGTTGTTCCTGATGAAAGCAATCTTTATGAAGAGCTTACTGGTTATGAAAATCTATGTTTTAGCGCATCACTATATGGGGTTTTTAGGTCTAAAAGAGAAAAGAAAGCCAAAGAATTATTGGAAGTTTTTCAACTATCTGAAGCTAGCCATAGAAGGTTTAAAACCTATTCCAAGGGTATGAAAAGAAAGCTTACGATCGCTGCATCTTTAGTTCATGAACCTGAAATATTATTTTTAGATGAACCGACAACAGGTATTGACATTGCAAGTTCAAGACAGATAAGAAATCTTATAAAAAAACTAAATGGTAATGGAACAACGATTTTTTTAACAACACATTATATAGAAGAAGCAGAAAGACTATGCAGTAGAATTGCATTTATTAAAAATGGCGAGATAATAAAAATAGGCACAGTAGATAAGTTTATTGAAGATATTAAAGAATCCAATATTATCGAAGTCCTTTTTGATTCTATCTCTGTTAATAAAAATATTTTACTTAAGAAATTAAATCAGAACTTTCCTGATGTAGAATGTACATTTAAAAATGAAAATACTATTATAGTTATAAGCCCCGATAAGATAGACATTTCGCCTATTGTTTCTTTTTTATCATCTAATAATATTTATATCCTTGAAGCAAAATTAATAAGACCAACGTTAGAGGATGCTTTTGTGAAAATGACTGGAATTGAGATAGATATTATGAAAAAGGAGAAAGAAAAAAAATGAAATCATACATAGCATTTTGGAATATTCTTTTAAAAGATATGAAAAACTATTATCTAAAGCCACCCAATATTAGCTGGGGGATAATTTTTCCTTTTGCATGGATGTTAATGATTTTTATAAAATCCCAGTCTGCTTTTGATATTAACAGTACGTTCCCTGGAATAATAGCTATGTCAATTCTTTTCGGTACAACTTCAATGCTTGCAGTTACTATTACTTTTGAAAGAAAATCCCGCTCGTTTGAGCGATTGTTACTGGCACCCATAAGCATAGAATTATTGGTATTTTCAAAAATATCCGGAGCTATTTTATTCGGCATTCTTAATAGTATTATACCTATATTAATATCTGTATTATACTTCAAATCCGCGGTCTTAAACTGGTATTTATTATTTACAGGTATAATTCTTTTGTCTATTGTTTCAACTTTGCTTGGGCTTTCTATTGCGGTTTCTGCAAAGGAGGTTTTTGAAGCACAGACTTTTTCAAATTTTTTTAGATTTCCAATGATTTTTTTATGTGGTTTATTTATTCCAATTGTATCACTGCCATTTTATATTCGTCCAATATCATATATTTTACCAATAACATATGGGGTTGATGTTTTAAAATATGCAATTTCAAAAAATAATTCAATATCAATTTTGCTTGATATAATTCTTCTTGTAATATTTTGCGTAGGATTATTTTATTTTAGCATTTTTAATATTCGTAAAAAATGGATTGTTTAAAAATGTTAGCATCTAAAATTCCGTGATGGAGTTGTCATTTCAGAATCATCTTTTCTAAAGTTCGTTTAAATTTTTATATAGGCAACAGGGGCCCGCCTTGGCAGGCTCTTTATTAACATTTGGTACATTTTTTTAAATAAGTCAGGATATCATTTAAATTAGCGATAGTTAGAGCTACTACTGAATCAGCAGCGCCATAATAAACTAAAAGTTCATTTGTTTTTTCATCAATAACCGCACCGCAAGGAAAAACAACATCATCTGCATCGCCCACTCTTTCATAACTCTCTTTTGGTCCCAAAACCCAATCTTTACTACGACGGATTACTTCAAGAGTTTCTAAATCTAACAAAGCTAATCCCACTCGATAAATAGCACCTGAGGCTGTATTTCTTGCCCCGTGGTAAATAATTAACCAACCATCTGGCGTCTCAATAGGTGGAGGACCTAATCCTACTCTATCAGAATCCCAGGATCTATGTCTGGTAGGAATTAATACTCTATCTTTCCCCCAGAAATCCAAATCTTTGGAGAAAGAAACCCAAATATCAGCTCTTCCTTCAACAATGGGTCTGTTTATAAGGGCGTAGTAACCTTTTATAGTTCTAGGAAACAAAGCAGCATCTTTATTGGGAGGTATTAATTTCTGCCCTAAGCGTTGGAAATTTAAAAAATCTTTAGTTGATATCAGAGAAATACCAGGTGGTTCACAAGCCACTCCATCAAAGAAGGAAATACAAGTAATTATATATTCTTGCCGGTCTTCTAACCAAACAATTCTGGGATCTTCTAATCCAAATATAGCTTCGCAAAATTCTTGTTCTGCTATCAATGTTGGCACAGAATTTATCAGCCAATTTGTTTTTCCATCTTTACTTTTAGCAATAGTTAAATGGGAATACCCTTGTTTATCTTCGGCTCGAACCAAAAGCAATATCTCATCATTAAATTTTATTGCACCAGGATTAAAGACGGCGCCTACTTTGTAAGGCCAATTTTCCGAAGTTAAAATCGGATTTTCTTCGTAACGTTTAAAAAATTCTTCAAAATTTTCACTATTCATTAATTTCAAATAAAAAGCTCATATCTTCTTCTATAATCCAAACAATTATATTTAGGAATAGTAATGTATAATTTAGAATATTATCTTTACTTAATTCTTTAATTCTAATCTACTCTTCAAAAAAAGTAATACCAAGTCCTCCAATTCCAAGGTGGGAACCTACCACTATACCTATTTTTACCTTGATTATTTGGGAAGGATTAAATCTTTCCTTAATATTTTGTTCCATTTCATCTGCACCTTCACTATTTGCTACATCTCCAATGGATACAGTAAGTTTTCTACTGTCTTTAATTATGCCCTCCATTGAATTTAGTATTTCTTTTTTAGCCAGTGTCCATGTTCTTGAATTTTTATACAAGGCAACTTCCCCATCCTTTAGAGTAAGAATTGGCTTTATTTCTAAAAAAGTTGCAAGCTTTCCTTTAATCTTGTTAATACGACCGCCTTTTATTAAATTATCCAGTGATTTTGGTATGAAAAATGAATTTACCTTATTCCTAAAACTACTTAATTCCTTTATTATGACTTCCTTTTTGTTGCCCTCAGTTGCCATTTTTGCCGCTTTTAATGCCATAAAGCCGCAAGACATATGTACTACTTCTGAGTCTATTACTTCAATTTTACCTTTTTCAAATTGCCCAGCAGCAAGTTCTGCAGAGTTAATCGTTCCGGATAATTTTTTGGAAATATGTATGGATATAATTTCTTTACCCTGCTTAGTTAATTTACTGTAAGTATTTATAAAATCACCAGGAGTTGGTTGCGATGCTTTGGGCATCTCGGTTGAGCTTTCCATCATTTTATAAAAATCATCTTCTTTAATATCTATGCCATCATCTATGTAAGTTTTATCACCAAATACAACAGATAAAGGCACAACACTAAGGTCATATCCTTCATATACATTTCTTGGCAAATCAGAAGTACTATCAGTAACAATTGCAATATTTCTCATAAGTCACCCCCTTTCAATTAAAAGTCAGTTAATTATTTTTTTTGTAAAAAATATTTTATTTACTAAAAAAAAGCATCTCCTTAATCGAGGTTAAGTTGCCTTAAACATTTAAGGATATTTGATTAACTCAATATATTTTTATACCGAAAAATCCTGTGATGAATTTAAGGGAAACATATAGAAAATAAACACCAAATATTATTTTAAGTATGTTGGGTTTAATTTTCTTAATAGTTGCTGCACCAATCTGTGCACCCATTATCGTTCCAATTGCTATTAGCATCCCAGCTCCAAGCGCAACATATCCCTGAAATAGTTTTATGCCTCCGCCGACAACAGCTAGTGGGATCATTGATGCAAGGGAGATTCCCATCGTGATATAAACAGGAGATCCAAAGAGGTATATCAACCCCGGTACCAAAGCATATCCACCACCTAGTCCAACTACTCCAGTTAATATGCCAATAAATAGACCAAAAACTGCTAAACCCCACCACTTAGCTTTAACTATAGCTCCTTCACTATCTGAAAGTTTTGGGCGCTTAAAACCTTCATATATCATTCGAATTGCTGGCAGTAAAAATGCTAAACCAAGGATAAGCCCGAAAAGAAGAACATGCGGTAAAAGCAAGTTAAAGAGCCATGAACCTATCAATACACCTATAATCCCTGTTCCAGAAAGAAGTAATGTAGCCCTGGTGTCCAGGTTGCGTCTGGCGAAATGAGCATACCCCCCCGAGATGGCAGTAAATATAACTGCAAAAAGAGTTGTCCCAATTGCTACTGGTGCAGAGTAGCCAAGCCAGAAGTGAATAGCAGGTAGTATTATGCTGCAACCACCAGTGCCGATGAGTCCACCCAAAAATCCCGCGGCAAGACCAACTAAAATTAATATGGTACCTGATGAAAAATCAATTGTGGGGACATCACCTCTGGCTGCTTTCCCTGATACGAATATCCAAGTTGTAGCGAGTATCATGCAAGCTAAAAGTATCAGGATTACTAACGTTAAAGCCTTATTGCTTTGCCAAAAAATGGTTTCATCATTTCTCAAAATTTAGGTCTCCTACTTGTTGTTTCCTTGAAGTTAAATGGGACTACATCTGGTTTTTGTGCTTCATAAACCGTAAAGACGTTGCGAAATCCGTGAAAATGTTGCTTTATTTTTGATAACTCTTCTGGGGAGAGGTGCTTGACTCCGCATGGTCTGAGTGGAGTGTTTATTTGTATCTCATCTGGATGAAGTTCTTTAGCCAAAGCTGCGATTTCTGAAGCAAGATATGCTAAATATTCAACTTGAACATTGGAGAGGTTAAGTTCTTGAACTGCCTGTTTGGCATTTGCCTCCAGTTTCTGGCAATTGGAACAACCAGAACCCAAAATCTTAATGGTCTTAATTTTGTCTTCCATAGATCTCTCCACAGTGCCCCCCCGAAGTTAATCTTCTTTTGGCAAAATAAATTTATTTAATAATTTTAAATAATTGGTTATGGTTTTATTGTTGATTGAATAGAACACTTTCAATCCTTCTTTTCGAGATTCAACCAAGTTGAAGTCTTTTAAAACTTTAAGATGGTGCGATGTGAGGTTTTGAGGTAATTCGAAGTATTGCCATATTTCACAGACGCATTTTTCATTATCCTTTAATAAACAAAGAATTTTTAGTCGATTTTCTTCACTGATTACTCTCAGAAACTCGACAGCTTGTAACAACTTGGCAATTGACCTTTTATTTTTACAACATTTTGGTTTCATAGCTTAATTGGTCCCGTCAATCTTTGTGTATAAGTTAACATACTTTTTTTCTCCATTGGCTTTATTTCAAAAGCACATCGTTCACAAATAGGAAGAGCGCTACTCCCCATAGTATAATGCCAAATATGGTGCGCACTCCTTTTGGTTTCAGTTTCTCAGCCATAACGTGAGAACCGATCTCGCTACCCAAAAATACAGCAACCACACAACTCATCCAGATGAACCAATTGGGTTTTGCCGCTATAGCCAAGTGAGCAATGAAACCCGACACGCCCGAGCAGGTGACCACAAATGCAGAGGTGGCCGCAGCAGCCTTTGCCTCCAGTCCTGCAATATAGAGCAAAGGCACGACAAAAGAACCACCACCACGCCCGATAAGACCAGCAATAAGTCCTAAAATACTCCCCCCGGACAGACCAATAATGATGCGTCCTTTCGAGGACATTTTCCCTTGTTTGGGTTTCCAGCCGGACAGCATGAGGGTTGCTGCTGTGGCTGTAAAGACTGCAAAGAAGGCAATGAGCGGCTTGGTAGGGATCTGAGCATTCAGCAATGCTCCAACTGGTGGAAGAATCAGCATGGTAACGGCAAAGGGCAAAGCCGCTCGCCAATCCACTATTTTTTTAATCGTGTAAGTCGTTGCTGCAGTGGCACTATTTACTACATTCAATAACATACCGAGAGGAATGGCCTCAGTCTTGAAATCAAGACCCATCCAATAGAGGATAGGAATGTAGAGCTGAGACCCTCCCATGCCCAGCATGGAAAAAACAAAAGCAATGCAGAAGAAAATCAACGGCACAAGGTAAAGCATATTTTTTATCCCTTATATTCTGAGCATTGGATGCAAACTTTTCATGTACCTCTCACATATATCCCAGGAGCTTCACTAGGAGCTGGGCCGCAAGAGCCCACATTAGAAGGCCGAGCCCGGCTCTTAACATTTTAGATTTGAACCTCATGCTGAATCTCGCCCCGAGATTCCCCCCGATTAGAACGGCAACGCCAGTTATTAAAATCAATGGAATATCGAGACGGTGAGATGTCGCATGGCCTATTATTCCGGCAAGTGCCGAGAAGGAGATGATTAAATGCGACGATCCTGCTGCGAACTTTGTTGGGTACTTGCATATGTAGACCATGAAAGGAACGATGAATACACCACCACCGACCCCCAGTAGACCTGAGATTAATCCCACAGCAAAACCGAAGACCGCGATGAGCGCGTACATGGCAACGGACAGCCTTTCAGGAGGCTTTTCTTCGACCTTCTTCTTTTCCCAATAGGTATAGACCATCCTAGCTCCCAAACCAACCAGGACAACCACGAACAACCATAATAAAATGGTGGTATTAACATATTTGGCTAGAGCTCCTCCTATGAAGGCACCGATGCAGATACCCGGCACGAATGTGAAGGAAGCTTTGAAGTCAATCATCTTGTTACGATAGAAAATATAACCTGCAGACACTGATGTTATTAGATTCAACACCAGGGATGTGGAAGTGGAAAGCAATACCGAGTAACCAAGTAGAAGTAGCAACGGGGAGTATACCGACCCTCCACCCTGGCCAAACATCGAGAATACAAAAGCTATCAGAAAGGTAAAGATGACGGCGTACAGAAGCGTAATACTAATATCCATATGTGGCCCTACTGCATGCCTCTTAGGCACCCGGCATTGATTTCGTGAAGCCGGAGCACGGGATACACACAGGCTTTCCGTCTTTTGTTCGCAAGTACCTTTCAAACACATATTCGCCACAGACACTGCATTTTGCTTTATTGAATGAGCCTTTAGCTGGAGTAAACTTGAAATCAGGTTTAGGCTCAACCTTAAACATGAAGTCATCTGATTGTTTATATGTCCAGTTAGTGACCTCTTCTGAAACCCGTTGTGGAATCTGAGATGGCTCAACTCCCTTTTTGCGATATACAAAAAACTCATATTTACCCATCTCGTCTATGAAATCAGGTGTGAGAGAGTAACGCACAGCCCCCTTCTGTGGATGATAGAAAGTAGCCGCGAGTTTGCCGTAGAAAGTCATTGCCATGAGTATCTTACCATAGGTGGAACCGGTGGCTATCTGTATCCCGTCTGCCATGCAGGTCTGTGGGTGGCCTTCACCGATTTCTGGAAATACGAAGAAGCCATGGTCCTTCTCACGTTTTACACCGAGATATTCCATTGCCAGCTTGCCCATTCGGTAGCCAATGGGCATAAACGGACAAAGGTGACCGTGAAACTCGAATGCCCATTCCGGTGGAATATATTTTGCAGTCATATCCATCTCCTTTTTAGTAAAATGTTGCTTAACAAGTTTTAGACGTACTTCAATAATCATTGTATCAATGACGATTGATATAGTAATTTAATATGATTTTTTTGTCAAGCTAAAATTATATTGACATATAACGATTGAACGATATAATTTGATCATTCTCTAATACAAATCGTTTTTAATGATAGTGCTGTCTAATTTTGTTAGAAAAAATAATAGGAGGAAAAATGGCAGAAGAAAAACACTGGGAAGAAGGAATTAAAACGCACGAGAATGTGATATTTTCCTGTTATGGCGGCATGTCAAACACCGGCATAACTAGTGCTTTAGCCTGCTTGGAAGTAGTTAAAGAACTGGGTTTAGAGAAGGTGGTTATAGGCTGTTTAGCAGGATTGCAGCATGGGGTAAAGCCGGTTATAGGCAAAACTAAGGCGGCTAAGAAAGTAATAACTGTGGATGGCTGTCCCTTTGAGTGTAGCCGAAAGACTGCAGAGCAAGCTGGATTCAAGTTAACTAAGAGCATCGTGCTTACCAGAGATATAGGAATGAAAAAGAAGGCGCTACATGAGGACATAGGTGAGAACATTAAAGGAGTTATGGAGTATATCTCTGATGAAGAGGTGCAAAGGGCAAAAGAACTCATCGTGAAGACTATACGGGAAGAATAACCGTGAATGCGTAACCACAAGTGGATGGAGCACAGCAAATGTTACTTCACGACTACAAATTTGAAATATCGTTTCCTGAATGCAATCCTTTTGCTCAGACTGTAAATGCTATTGCTGTTCTTTCGAAAGACATTAGCGATGTTCTACCCTACCTTGCTTCTGTTATTGCTTATTGTAACTACGATGACAATACAAAAACCCTGACCTTTAGGAAAGAAGGAAAGGCTGTAGCGGTATATCCACGGCAGATTGCCATTAGCAAGCTCAAGGACAAAGATGAAGCAAAACAAGTTCTGGAAGAACTCAAGGACATGATCAACATCACCTACGAGAACCGGCACGATATCCAGCCGTGTTATAAGAAGGGTGGGGAACTTAAGTACCTGGATGTGTTCAAACTCTTACCTGGCACCAACTGCAAGGATTGCGGTGAGCCTACTTGTCTTGCTTTTGCAACCAGGCTTGTGCAGCAGGAAGTAAATATTGCTAAATGCCATCCCCTGTTCAGCAGACAGTTTGAGGACAAAAGAAATAAGCTTCTAGGTTTACTACGAAATGCCGGATATGAAGTGCCGAATTCAGAATACCTAAATAATAGCCACATAATTTATAACATAGGAACCCCCAAAAGAAAGATGGAATAACTATGGCAATTTGCTGGGTAAAGGCTGGTATATGTGGGTATGAGACTACCATAGAGATTATAAAAACCAGCCAGACAAAGGTGAAGGTCTCCTTCACGACTACCTGCGAACACGTACAGTCTCTTTCAAAGGAGCTCACAGAGTTAGACATCGGCAGCGAAATGACAAAGCCGATGAATGAGACACTGACCTATACCCTGGCAACTAAAAACCTGTGCCGTAATAGTTGTATTATTCCAGCGGCAATTCTCAAAGCGATGGAGACCACGGCAGGCATCTTCCTGCCTGAATCCTGTACCATTGAGTTTGTTGAGGGTGCAGTATGATGTCACGTGGTTTGTATATATGGAGGTTCCATAAATGAAGATAATAATAACTTATGCCAAATTTGTCAGGGAGAAATATACTTACATAATCTTGACCACCCTAATCATTGCAGTAGTAGTTGGGTTTTTTACCTCCAGACCTGGGTTCTATATTCGTCAATTAAATACTCTACTTATTGTAATCATGATAGGAGCAATGGGCTTTACCATCACCCTTAGGAGTCTTGGGATGGCAGCCAGAGACTGGAAAGGGTTCTCACTTGGGCTGGCACTGAACTTTCTTTTTGCGCCTTTTTTGTGCTGGCTTTTAGCCAAGCTTTTCCTGTCCTCTCATTCTGACCTAGCCACTGGTCTCATTTTAATCGGCGTTGTCCCTTGCGCTGGCATGGCGCTTGTCTGGGCTGGTCTCCTTAAAGGGGATGTCTCTTTAGCCACAGTAATCAATGCCGCCACCATGATTCTGGCACCCTTCCTCATTCCGTTGCTTATGTCCCTGTTTGCCGGTATGTTTGTTGTCATTAACACCTGGGGGATGTTCCAACAGCTTATCTACACCGTGCTCTTACCGGTACTGGGTGGTGCAGCTTTAAGAGAGCTTTTGGGAAGGAAGGTTAATGTTCAGAAGTACTTACCGATTATGCCGGCTATCTCGGCTACTATGGCTGTGCTTTTGATGTTCATGGCTATTAACACCAATATTTCACCAATTATGAAAAACATGGGGCTGGTGTTACCTCTTGTGGTGTCAACCATTTTGATTTTCCCTATTCTTTTCTTAGTGGCATACCTTGTAAACATTAAGCTGTTTCCCAGGGGCAAAAACATAGCTATCACCTACTCATCAGGGATGAAGAACCTGCCAATCGCTATCGGCATAGCTGCCATGAGCTTTAAGGAATTGGAGATGTTGCCAGTAGCAGTAGGATTCGCCTTTCAGATGTTGACTGCAGTTATTTTTTATCAGATATATCGCCGAACTGCAACTGAAAGGGAGAAGGAGTAGCAAAGATATGCAAATGAAGAAAGAAAAACAATAATATGAAGAAAGAAGAACTTGTCCCCAAGAACGCAATTTTCTGTTGCTTTGGCTGCATGTCCAGCGTCGGCACCCTGACAGGTGTGGCAGTGCTGGAGGCTTTTAAAAGACTAGATAAGAAGAAGAACGGTCTATTCTGCACTTCTGCCATAGCAGCTGGAGTACCAAAGCATAGAAAGACAACCGAGAAAGCCAAGACAATAATTGCGATTGATGGTTGTTATAACAAATGCACAACGAAAATTCTTGAAAAGAATGGCATTAAGATAGATAAAACCCTAAATTTGCTGCTTGACCTGAAGATACCCAAAATAGGGCCATTCAAGCCTTTTGACTATAAAGAGGAAGACCTAGAGAGGACTGTAAATGAAATAGTAAGACTATGCGAGGAGGAGACAAAAGGAAGGTCATCTTAGAAATATTGATTGTAACTGTGGGATTTGCTCTACAAATGTTAACCGCAGTTATTTTTTTATACACAATTTCGACGAATTCAAGGAAAAGTATAAGTAATTTTGACCTGGAAATTAGTACTTAATCATAAATTATTGAAAAAATTCGATCTATTTGTTAATTTAAATTGTTAGTTAACGATATATAGTTGAGGTAATATGCTTTTTGATTTTGAGTTAGTCTTTAAGGCGATATCAGTGCCAGTGAGAATTCGTATTCTAAAAATGTTGAACAAGTATGAGCTTTGTGTGTGTCAGATTGTAGCAATACTTGGTTTAAGCCAATCAACAGTTTCAAAGCATCTTTGGATATTAAAGTCAGCGAGGTTAATCCAGGACAGGAAAGAGGGTCGCTGGGTATTTTATTCATTAATCCAGAATAGCCGCAATGAATATGCGCAATTCATTATTTCTAATTTAAGTCAGTGGCTTAAAGAGGATGAGATTGTGAATGAGGATATGAGAAAGGTGGAAATTGTAAAGAGGATACCTCTTGAAGAGGCTCATGAATGCAGTAGCAAGATAATATAAGGATTAGACTGTGAAAAAATAAAGATAAATGAAGGAGGAGCTAAGATATGAGCTACATGGAATATAAATTTGATAAATTCGTTTTTAAAGTCAAGAAGGGATTGCTATATCATGATGATGGATGCTGGGTTGAGCTCGATGGAGAAGTAGCAAAGATTGGTATTACAGATTTCTTACAAACCTTAAACGGAGATATTGCTTTTGTAAGTCTCTATGCTCCAAATGTGAGCGTGAAGCAGGGTGAAGGTCTGGGGGATATTGAGACCATGAAGGTTTCATTTGAGCTGACATCACCGGTTACAGGAAAGATTATCGAAAAAAACGATGATCTAGATGAATCTCCTGAACTTGTAAATAACGATCCCTATGGTGCCGGATGGCTCCTTAAGATTAAGACAACGAACATGGAAGAGGATCTAAAAAACCTCAAAAGCGATGAGCAATATTTTGAGGTAATGAAGAAAAAAGTTGATGAAGAGAGTGAAAAGATAGGCAAGGAGCAATGAAAGATAAAAAGGTATTGATAATTCCCTGCAGCGGTATAGGCAAATCGCTTGGTTCGGTTGGCAGGGATGCCACTTATGAAGTTATAGAGAACTTAAAACCGGGTAAGACGGATACTGTTTGCCTTGCATTACTTACGCTCGGCGATGAAGAGGCGAAGCAAAAGGTCACATCCAATTATTGTATTTCGCTTGATGGGTGTCCAAAGAAGTGTGCCAAGAAAAATATTGAAGCTTTAGGTAAAGAACCGGAAAAAAGTTACAGGATAATTGACTTCTTTAAAGATAATCCCGGTAAAAAGCCACAGGGTATTGTTGACATTGGTGAGGGTGGGCGAGCTCTCTCAAAGTCAATAGCAAAAGTTATTTCTGAGGATGTTGATGATTTGTTAGAAAACGGGAGGAGATAACATGGCCGATCTGCCCAAGGTGAAAGTTGGAATAGTATCTTGCAGTGGTGAGGAGATACCTGAAGGGACTATATCAAGGATAGCTACAATGAAAGTTCTTAATAAATTGAGGCCGCAGCAAACAAGCACAATCTGTTTGCCGTTATTTTTGGCAGGCGGGAAGGAGGACAGGGATTTTGCCAGAGTATATCCAACAATCACCGTAGATGGCTGCGGGAAATTATGTGCAAAAAAAGCAACTGAAAAATACAGTGGAAAAGTTGCCGCTTCAATTAATGTCAAGGATTTTGTAAAAGAAGGGGAAACTCTGGTGAATAGGCGGGATTTAGGACAAAAAGAGCTTGAAGTTGCTGACAGGGTTGCTCAAGAGATAGCTGCGCAAGTTGATAAGGTTGTCAGGCAGAGGAGCGAGAGCATAACATTCTCACAAGAGGAAGATGTTAGCAGTGATGAGGTAAGCAATGCATCGGGAACCGGATGTAGCTGTGGCTCAGGTGATGTTCCTTACCTTGAGGTTAATGTTGATGGCAAAAAGGTCAAATTTTTCTATTTAAAAGAGATATTCGATTTCGTAAGCCAGGATGGGAGCAAGAGTGATGATATCGCTGAGCGTATTTTAAGTTTGGTGAGGACATACAATGTAATTGATGATGGTATGGAAAATGCTTACAGAGACGCAATTGTAAAGGAATATCACGCATATATTGGTGGAGGAAAATGATGGCAACTTATACTTATAAGAATATTGTTGAATGGCAAAGCGGTCATCTTGGGCACACCAAAATGGATAACGGAGTGGATTTGGATTTCTCAGCCCCACCTTCACTCCATGGAATAGCGGGAGTATTAACTCCAGAAGATGCTTTTATGGCTGCTGTTAATACCTGTTACCACATGATGTTCATATGGGCTTGTGAACGGTTCAAAGTTGATCTGGTTTCGTATAGTTGTGAAGCTACCGGTAAAGTGGTCGAATTTATAGATAAGACTTCAATATTCAAGGAGGTTTTGCTTAAACCAACAATTGTGGTTAAAAAAACTACGAAAGGGAAAGTAGAGAATCTCCTTAAAGCAGCTAAAAAATTTAGTCTGGTTGCTGAGTCTATAAAAGCAGATTTTAAAATTAAGCCACATATACAGGTTTTAGAATGAAAGTATTTATTAAGAGTTTAACTTGATGGAGGTCAGAGATATATGGATATCAAAGTCATAGGCCCAGGATGTATTAATTGCCAGAATCTTGAGATGATGGTGATTAATGCACTCGCGAAACTTGGGGTTGCTGCAAATGTGGATAAAGTGACAGATTACTCTGAGTTTGGAAAATATGGAGTGTTTGGAACACCAGGTCTCGTTATAAATGGAAATCTGAAGGTTGCGGGAAGGGTTCCCACAACTAATGAAGTTAGAAAATGGATAGAAGAAGAACTTTGATTTTAATCAGTCGAATATTTTTCGATTAGGGAATTGGCAGTGTACCTGGATAATGCCGCAACTTCATATCCCAAACCGCAGGGAATGACTGAATCCGTGAAAAAATTCATGGATGAAGTTGGTACAAGCTCGGGAAGGGGGGCGTACAGGAAGGCGCTGGATGCAGATGGAATGGTATTTACTACCAGAAAATCACTTGCAGAGCTTTTCAATATCGAGGATCCATCACGAATTTGTTTCACTTCAAATGTTACAGAAGCTCTTAATTTAGCAATATACGGATTTTTAGAAGATGGTGATAGGGTATTAACTTCAGGACTTGAACACAACTCTGTCTGGCGACCGCTTTGCAGGATGCGCGAAGAGCGAAATATTGATCTGGTTAAGATAGAATGTGACCCTAATGGAGATCTAGATTTTGATTTCTACCAGAGAGAAATAAAACTCGGTGCGAAGTTAGTAGTGATGCTGCATGCATCAAATGTCATTGGCACAATTTTGCCGATCTCAGAGATAGGAAAGGTTGCTCATGAGCATGGGGCTATTTTTCTTGTTGATTCGGCACAAACCGCCGGGGTTCTTCCGATTGATGTTGAGAAAGATAATATAGACATGCTTGCTTTCACCGGGCATAAGAGTTTGATGGGACCTATGGGGACTGGCGGGCTTTATATAAGGGAAGGCATAGATTTAAGACCATTGATTGAGGGTGGAACAGGCGGTCAGTCCATTCTTGAACGACAGCCAGAAGAGCTTCCCGAGAGGTTTGAGGCCGGTACGTTAAATGTTCCAGGCATTGTTGGTCTTGGTGTTGCTGTTGAATTCATATTGAAGGAAGGTCTTAAGAAGATAAGAGCGCACGAGAAGAAGTTAACGCATCAACTTCTTAAGGGATTGTATGAAATTGCAAATGTTAAAATTTATGGCCCAAGAGATGTTGAAAAAATTGTTGGTGTAATTTCAATAAATATTGAAGGTGTTGAACCGCAAGAAGTTGGATATGTCCTGGATGAGGTCTATGGAATAATGGTTCGCACCGGTCTGCACTGCTCCCCGCTTGCGCATAAGACCATAGGTACTATTGATTGCGGAACATTGAGAATCAGCCCGGGGTATTTCAATACCGATGAAGATATCGCAAACCTGCTGGTTGCGCTCAAAGAAATATCAGGGGAATCAGCCACGGTAGGTGATTAATTAAGGTGCGAAAGGTGTTTATTGTGCTGGACGAGCAAGAATTGATGAATTTGGAGGTAATTCTCACAGATAGAGACAAGGATGAGGCATTGAAATTCCTGAAAAAATCAATTGTTCCTAAAATAAAGAAGAAGGTTCCGTGTAAGTCGCTTGAACTTACTAAACCAAAGAATTAACGATATGGAGAATACTGACGGTTTTTTAAAGGAAATAAAGATTGTCTTCATGGAACCGTGCATTGCTGAACCTGAGAAGATCAGGTTCATTGCTGAGTTATCTGATGATGTAACGGAAGTCATGCCATATTTGAACTCGGTTTTGAAAAATGCAATTTACAACAAAAATATTCCTGCAATAAGCTTAAAGAAGGAGTTCAGGCTCATAACCATAAAACCCAGGAAAATGACCGTCGCGAAAGCGCTGCACTCAACCGATGCGTACATGCTGGTTGACTGGATTAAGGATCTGATAAACCAGACGTATAGGAACAGGGATAATATTGAACCAAGTTATGAGCTTAAGAATCCTCCAAAACCGCTTGATATCTATTCCTGGCTTCCTCGTACTAACTGCAAGCAGTGTGGAGAGCCATCGTGCCTTGCTTTTGCTGCAAAACTATTTATGGATGAACAAAAAATTGAGAATTGCAAACCGTTGTATATGAAGGAAAATGAAAAATTAAGGAAAGCGCTTGAAGAGATCGCTGAGAATTTTGGGTATTCTATTTGAGGTTATTAGAATTCATACTAGATTCATGAACCATATTTTTGCGAAATAAAATTTAATTTGAGGAGAGAGATATGGAAGATAATTGGAGGGGCATACCGCGAAATAAAATTGACTGGTTCCCCACGATAAATTATGCGAGCTGTAATAACGAATGTAATGTTTGCCTGGACTTTTGCCCTAACGGTGTTTATATTCGTGATGGGGATAGCAGAATTATTGTCAAAAATCCATATAACTGCATGGTTGGGTGCAATGGCTGCGAGGATATATGTCCGGCTAAAGCAATTAGCTTTCCTTCTCTTGATTTCTTGACTGAAGTCAAGAAAAAATGGGATGTCAAATAATCCCCATTCAAGTTTCTCTGCTAATCGGGACTACCAATTTTACTTATTTTATGGTCTTCAGGCTTTTCGTACTTCTACCTTAAAGAATCGGCGCTGGAAATATAATGCGACGTTAACCAGACCTATCAGCACTGGTACTTCGACTAGCGGGCCGATGACTGCGGCGAATGCCGCTCCAGAGTTGATCCCAAACACGGCGACTGCCACCGCGATCGCGAGCTCAAAATTGTTGCTAGCTGCCGTAAAAGCAAGCGTGGCTGTTTTGGGATAGTCAGCGCCTATCTTTTTGCCCATATAAAATGAGACCATGAACATGACTACGAAGTAGATGAGCAGCGGGATTGCAATCCTAACCACATCCAGCGGGATTTTGACAATGTACTCTCCCTTTAGCGAAAACATAACGACTATTGTAAAAAGAAGAGCGATCAGGGTTATCGGACTTATTTTTGGTATAAATACTTTTTCATACCATTGTTTTCCTTTTACTTTGATCAGGCTGAAGCGGGTGATTATCCCTGCGATGAAGGGGATGCCAAGGTATATGAATACGCTTTCTGCAATCTGACCAATTGTGATGTCCACCACTGCACCCTGCAGCCCAAAGAATTTTGGAAGAATTGTTATGAATATATAGGCATAGACCGAGTAAAATATTACCTGGAATATAGAATTGAATGCGACAAGCCCTGCTGCGTATTCCGTGTCGCCCTTTGCAAGCTCATTCCAGACAATTACCATCGCTATGCACCTGGCAAGCCCGATCATTATCAGCCCTACCATGTACTCCGGATAGGAGCGAAGAAAGAGTATTGCTAAAAAGAACATCAATATAGGACCAATTACCCAGTTCTGCACAAGTGAGAGGCTAAGCACTTTTACGTTGCGGAATACATCACCAAGTTCTTCATACTTGACTTTGGCAAGCGGTGGGTACATCATCAGAATCAAGCCTATTGCAATTGGTATGTTTGTTGTATCCACGGATAACCTGGTTATGAAGCCAACCGCCTGGGGAACAAAAAAGCCAAGTCCTACTCCAGAGGCCATGGCAAGAAAAATCCAAAGGGTTAAGAAGCGATCTAAAAATGATAATCTTTTTGTAATACCATCCGTCATCTAAGTTACCTCCATATTGTTCTGTTTTTTTAGAATTCAGCAAATATTTTCAAGTTATATGTTACAAAGATTGCTCGGTTCAATCTTGATAATATCTTTTAATCTCTCTGCATCTGCTTTTATTTTCTGGTCGTCGTTCAGACATTGATTTACCAACTTTAGAAAATGCAGGTTGCAGGTGTTCAGGTTTGAATCAGCAAGCCGATAATAGACCCAGATGCCAGCATGTCTGCTCTCGACCAGGCCAGCGTTTTTGAGGATGCCTAAATGCTTGGACACCGTGGACTGTCCGAGTCCGGTCACAGCCATTATCTGGCAGACGCACAATTCATTTTTTTCCAGCAGCTTTATAATTCTTATCCTGACTTCATCAGCTACTGCTTTTGATACCAGAATGTAGTCTCTTAGCATAATATATCACCATATCGCGATATAGTGATATATTAATGCAAGATGGGGGGTATGTCAAGTGCCTGGTGGTTGGTTGAGGAATACCAATTCTATGCAACTTTTTGTAAGTCCTGTCAGATGTGAAACAGGCCAATTCCTAATTTACGGTCGCTTTACCTTTTTTCGTCCTGGTGTTACCGGCTTCATCAGTTGCCGAAATTATGTATCTGTATTTACCCGGGGAAACAATTGCGCCTGATGAATTCTTGCCATCCCATGTCAGGGTATTGGATCCTGAATAAAGGGTGTATGGACCCAGGCTTGCTATCGGATTTCCTGTCCTATCAGTGGTGGTTAAATTAACAGTAAAAATTGATGATCTGTTGTCTGTCAGGTTGAAGCCAATTGCGAGGCTCTGGCCTGCTGACGGTGTGAACGGATCGGGTGAGTCGTTGACACTTGTTATTTTTGGTTTTTTGTGATCTATGCCTGAACTTCCGCCGGATGACTTGAATTTAACGGCAGCATTTGAGTAAACGAAACTTCCGCCTGCGACTATATAGATGTAATATGTCCCGCCTGGTGCAGTTTTGGTATTCCATGCGTATGAATTTGCACCCTGCCTGTTTGGGGCATTGGATGTGATGAGCGTACCGTTTGCACCGGAGTTATCCGTATCGTAATAAATGCTGACGTTGGGAACAGGGTTGGATGAGCTTTCGTTCCACTGGATATTGAAAATACCCGATGTCTCTATTACTTGATTTGTGGTCGTGCCTGATCCGCCGCTTGATAGAAGCTTCATATCATACAGGTAAAATCTTTTCGGGTTCCAGCCCTCATGTGGATCAAATCTCACAAAATTAACGATGCCGTTCCATCCTATACTGTCCCTCCTCGGCGCAAGCGGGTAAGTCTTTAAGTCGATCGTGTATGTTTGTCTATTGGGTGGGGTTATTATGTCAAGTGTCTGCTGGAAGGCATTGCTTCCCTTGACCTTCCACGTAAACCTGGCAATAGTCCCTCCCGCATCTGACAGATCAAATGGACCATCGTAAGCATAATCGAATACCAGGACATGATATTTGTTCGTATCTATATTGCCGTTTTCGTTGAGTGCAAAACAGGGATCGTTGCTGGTGTTTATTGCGCTGAATGCTCCATTTGCATAATTGATTGATGTCAGATTCCAGGTGCTCCCAACATCTGCTGAATTCTCGAAGTCCCACGGATTTCTGAGCTCCTTTGTGGCGTAATCATCACCGGCAGGGGTGGAAGAAGAGGATGCAGCAGGACTTGTTATTGAAATTGAACTTGACTGCGCTTCTGCTATCGTCGGAGGGTTGAATGTGAACACAAGAATTAGTATGGCGGCGAGGGATGAAATGGCAATCAGGCTTCTTTTTAGCATCTAGTTACCCCTGTATTATTTTTTTACTTTTAATAACTATTATTATTTTCGGCAACTTGATCAAAATTCTTTATAGATTGCTGTTTAATCCATCCAGCTCAATCGTTGTATATAGGTTGTTAAGCTACAATAAAAGAACTAATATTTTTTTCATGGGAAGTTATGACCTGATCATTGCTGGAGCGAGTTTTGCCGGGCTATCTGTGGCGCACTATTTCAGGGGCAAGACGCTGATCATTGACAGAAAAGAACCGGGAACTGTACAGACCTCTGCCTGCGGGACCCTTTATTATATTATCGAGAAGCTCGGACTTGAGGACAGTCTCCTTCAGGTGCACCCCGTGTTATATTTGCATAACGCTCGATACGTGTATGAGTTCAAGATAAATTATCCATTTTGCACTTTTGATTACGGGAGATTCTGTAAGGGGTTTGCTAAAAAGATGGATGCCGAAATTCGAGTTGAGAGGATAAAAGGATTTGACGGCAAGAGGATCATAACTGACAGGGGGGAATATTTTGCGAAGCTCTTTGTGGATGCTTCTGGCTGTGAAAGGGTTCTGGCTTCGTTCATAAATCCGCAGATAAAGAACAGGGACGGCTTGAGTTTTGGGATTGAGACCGTGGTTCCGCATAAAGAAGAGGGGCTGCACTTCTGGTATGATCGTAAACTCTTACCAAACGGTTACTGCTGGATGTTCCCATGCGGTGACTTTTCACGGGCAGGTGTTGGGTCCTATTTAGGCCGGGTCAAGCTCAGGGAGACTTTAAACGATTTTCTTTCTTTATATGGATATGAGATTAATTCGGTGCATGGGGGCTACTTTCCGCAAAAGTTGGTCAAACCAACCCTGGATGGACTATTCTTAGTGGGTGACTCGGCGGGCCAGTGCCTGCCTCTGACCGGGGAGGGCATACGGCCTGCTATATTCTTTGCAAAGAGGCTTGCAATGCTGCTGCAGGAAGTTAAAGAAGGCAATAAGAGCGTAGGGGCGGCGAGCACTGAATATGAGGAATTTGTAAACAGGAGAAGCAAATTTTTTCGAAAGCTCTATATTGCCCAAACAGTCTTCTCAAGGACACCCCAGTTCGTGTTTTATGGCTTCACTTCCATGATGCGAGAAGGTAACCGGCTTGATTACCTCTGGGACAGATATCTGTCAGCATCGCATATATAGCGCTTTATTTTGAGCGTGCTAATGTTATACTCTTATCAGCAGTTGTGTCCATTATTGTTATAGAAGTAGTAATTATTTTATGAAAGTTTTCATTGTTGGCAGCGGCGGCCGTGAGCACGTATTAGCCCAAAAAATTAGCGAAAGCAATCAGGTAAGTGAGATCTTTTGTGCACCTGGAAATGCAGGAATTGCTGAGATCTCAACCTGCTTTGATGTCGGAGCCAATGACCTCACATCTCTGCTTGGAGTTGCAAGGAAGATAAAACCTGATTTGGCGGTTATTGGCCCGGAGGCGCCTCTTGTTTCAGGGATATCAGACCTCTTTCGGGAGAACGGTTTTCCGGTTTTTGGACCTGATAGAAGGGCGGCAATGCTGGAGGGCAGCAAAGTTTTCTCTAAGGAGATAATGCAAAAGTATAATGTTCCTACGGCAGGTTCTTTTAAGTTTTCGCGTCAACAGGAAAGAGAGGCAATGGATTTTCTGCAAAGAATGAAACCTCCTTATGTGATCAAAGTGGACGGATTAGCCGTGGGAAAGGGTGTGATAATATGCCAGGACATTGCTTCGGCAAGAAGCGAGATAAAAGATATATTTAGCAATGACAGGTTCGGGAACGCCGGTGATAGTATTTTACTGGAGGAATATCTGAGCGGGCAGGAGGTCTCCATTCTTGCCATAGCAAGCGGAAGAAATTTTTTAATTTTACCCCCATCTCAGGACCACAAGCGGATATTCGATGGAGATAAGGGGCCAAATACGGGTGGGATGGGGGCTTATGCACCGGTCCCGTTTGTGAGCACAGATCTTATGGCAAAAGTAGCTGATGAGATAATCGCAAGGACCCTTGAAGGCCTCATGGCTGAGGGAATAAACTATCAAGGTGTTCTGTATGCCGGGCTGATGTTGACTGACGATGGGCCAGAGGTGCTTGAGTTTAACGTGCGCTTTGGTGACCCTGAGGCGCAGGCGCTTTTGCCTTTGATTGATAGCGATATACTCGAGGTCATGTATATGGTGGCCAATAATGAGTTTCCATCGACATGCCTTGAGGTGAAGAACGATAGCTGTGTGTGCGTTGTTATCGCATCCCGTGGCTATCCCGAGACCTCAAGAAGAGGCGATGAAATTTTTGGCCTTAACGAGGCGTCTAAAGTTCCGGGAGCGTACGTTTTTCATGCCGGCACTTTGGCAAGAAATGGAGCAGTTTATACCAATGGAGGAAGGGTGCTTGGAGTAAGTGCTGTTGGCAGGGATTTTTCTGAGGCGCGCAGCCGATCATATGAAGCGGTTGGAAAGATAAGATTTGATGGGATGCAGTACAGGAGCGACATAGGGAAGGCAGCGGTGGGGGTGAGATGATATGTCATCGATGAAAGTTGCGGTAGTTATGGGGTCTAAATCCGATGAGCAGGTGATGGCAGCGGCAGGTGAAGTGTTGAGAAATTTCGGCATAGAGTCAGATATGCTGGTGTTATCTGCGCACAGGCAGCCAGATTCGGTTGCCTGTTTTGCCAGGAATGCTGAAAAGAACGGCTATAAGGTCATTATAGCAGGGGCCGGTAAGGCCGCCGCTCTTCCGGGAGTGATCGCCTCTTACACCAGGTTACCTGTGATCGGAGTCCCGATAAAAACGGATGATCTTGGTGGGATGGATTCCCTTCTTTCGATTGTGCAGATGCCAAAAGGTATTCCGGTTGCCTGTGTCGCGATAAACGGCGCTGTGAACGCGGCACTTTTAGCTGTTGAGATACTTTCCCTGTCTGATCCTGAGCTTAATAACAGGTTAATTGAGTATAGAAGCAGCTTTGATGATACAAAAGATTTTTGAAATAACATTAAAGTTTTTTATGGAGGATTGCGAACTATGAAGAGGGTGCTCATATACGTCACACCAAAGGCGGAGATACTTGACCCTGCAGGGTTGGCAACTCAGAAGGCACTTAAGAATTTGGGTTACGACAATGTCAATGAGGTCAGGATCGGCAAGTACATCCATCTGACACTTGATGATGGTGATTACAGTGATGCAAAGATCAGTGAGATGTGCGACAGGCTTTTGACAAATCCGATAATCGAGGACTATTTTTTTGAGGTAGTGGATGGTTAATCCTAAGCTTGGCATAGTCGTGTTCCCCGGCTCCAATTGTGATGTTGACTGCTACTATGCGTTGAAAAGCGTATTGAAAGCAGATGTCAGGTTCATCTGGCACCAGGAGCCAGTGATTGGTGACCTGGACTGCGTGATATTGCCCGGTGGGTTCTCTTATGGGGACTATCTACGCTGCGGTTCGATTGCCAGGTTTTCCCCTGTTATGGATGATGTAATAAAATTTGCTGAAAGCGGCGGTCTGGTGCTCGGGATATGCAACGGATTTCAGACCCTTACAGAAGCGCATCTTTTGCCTGGTGCTTTGATAAGGAACCGCGGGCTCAAGTTTATATGTGAGTTCATCCATCTTCGCGTTGAGAATAATAAGACTCCTTTTACCATGAACTTTGAAAATGGTCAGGTAATAAAACTCGTCATCAAACACAACGAGGGTAACTACCAGGCGAACGACTCCGTGATATCCGAACTGAAATCATCGGATCAGGTTTTGCTCAGGTATTGTGATGAGGATGGAAACACGGGTGATGGTGCTAATCCAAACGGGGCAAAGGACAATATTGCTGGAATAATTAATAAAAACGGCAACATATTTGGGCTCATGCCGCATCCTGAAAATTGCTGTGAGGCTGTGCTTGGGTCAGGTGATGGCATGGGGATATTCAGCTCTATAATTGATTACATCAGGGAGAACAGGTAGCTTTGAAGGAAAAGAGTTACGAAGAGCTTGGTTTGAATAAACCTGAATATGAAAGGATAGTGGAGATACTCGGGCGCGAACCTAATTACCTTGAGCTGAACATATTTGCCGCGATGTGGTCGGAGCACTGCTCCTACAAAAGCTCAAAGGATCTTCTAAAAATGTTCCCTAACTCAGGCCCGGCGATCCTGCAGGGGCCTGGTGAGAATGCCGGGATATTTGATATTGGCGATGGGCTGGCTGTGGCGATGAAGATCGAAAGCCACAATCACCCTTCTGCAGTAGAGCCCTACCAGGGAGCCGCTACAGGGGTGGGCGGCATAATCAGGGATATTGTAGCCATGGGCGCCCGCCCCATCGCCCTGCTCAATTCGCTTCGTTTCGGTTCGCTGGATAGACCGCGTGTCCGCTATCTATTTGACGGTGTTGTTGCGGGGATAGCAGGGTTTGGGAACTGCATCGGAATTCCTACAATAGCCGGTGAAGTGTACTTCGAGGACTCCTATGAGGGCAACCCGCTTATAAATGCTATGTGCGTCGGTATTGTTGAAAAAGACAAGATATTGAAATCAGGGGCGAAGGGAATAGGGAATGTCGCCGTCCTAGTCGGCTCGGCAACCGGAAGGGACGGCATGCATGGGGCAGCTTTTGCATCCGAGGAACTCGATGAGAAGTCCGAGGAGCGGCGTCCTTCCGTTCAGGTTGGAGATCCTTTTATGGGCAAGCTCGTCATGGAGGCATGTCTTGAGATGCTTGAAAGGGGGCTCATCGTCAGTCTCCAGGATATGGGTGCGGCAGGAATTACAAGTTCGACATCTGAAATGGCAGCAAAAGGCAGCATGGGGATAGATGTACATCTTGAGAACATTGTCTTGCGCGAGCTGAGTATGCTTCCATACGAGATCATGGTATCAGAATCGCAGGAGCGAATGCTCGTGTTAACAAAGCCGCAGGACCTGGGTAAAGTATATGAGGTGTGCGCGCGTTGGGGAGTCAGCGCTAACGCTATCGCGGAGGTCACTGACAACGGCAGACTAAAAGTATTTAAAAACGGTGAGCTGCTTGCGGATATACCCGCAGTTGACCTGATGAAGGGTACCCCAAAGCCCGATCTGCGTTCAGAGCCACCGAGCTGGCAGCATGAATTGAATAGCAGATCAGAAATTGACCTCCTGCCAATAAGTGAAATAAAGACCGTTTTCTTGAAAATGCTCTCATCTACTAATAACTGTTCAAAGCAGTGGGTCTATTCGCAGTATGATTATGTGATAGGCACCAATACCATCGGGCTGCCCTCAGCGGATTCGGCAGTGATCAGGATAAAAGGCACTAATAAAGCGCTTGCTTTTAAGGTGGATGGCAATGGAGGTTACTGTTATCTCGATCCGTATGTTGGAGGCCAGATTGCTGTTGCCGAGGCTGTTAGAAACCTCGTCGTGCGCGGAGCCCGGCCTGTCGCGATCACGGATTGTCTTAATTTCGGCAATCCTGAGAAACCTGAGATATACTGGCAGATGGAGAACTGCGTTTCAGGCATGGCTGATGCGTGCAGGAAATTACATGTGCCGATCATAAGTGGAAATGTCAGTCTTTATAATGAGAGTTTCGGTGATCCGATCTATCCGACGCCCGTGGTAGGGATTGCCGGCTTGATCGATGATGCTGACCTGCACCAGACCCCCCAGTTTAAGAATGCAGGCGACGTGATATATATTTTAGGGAATACTCAAGCGGAGCTGTGCGGAAGCGAGCTCCAGAAGTTGCTTATGGGTGAAATATACGGGCTCTGTCCCAGGATTGACTTGCAGAAAGAACGAGCTCTACATGATTGCCTGTTGTCTTTGATTAAGAACAGGCTGATCCGCTCAGCGCACGATATATCCGAGGGCGGCATTGCACTTGCTATTGCGGAGTGCTGCATAATTGGTAATATTGGAGCTGAGGTTAAAGCTGAGAGCAATTTGAATGCTTATGAATTTTTATATTCTGAATCGCAGTCAAGGGCACTTGTCTCGCTCAGACCGGAGAATGAAGAGCAGTTTTTAGAACAGTGCTCACGGTTTTCGATGAGCGCGCATAGATTTGGCACCGTTGGCGGCAGCAGGATAAGCATCGCTGGGCTTTTCGAGGTAGAATTGAAGGAAGCTGCCGAAGCCTGGCACATGACGCTGCCGAAGAAAATGGAAGTTTAGGTGAAGAAACAAATACCCATTGAACCTGGAGATAGATATAAGGATAAGTGCGGCGTTTTTGGGGTATATGCACCAAGGCGCAAGCTCTCGGAGCTAATCTACTACGGATTGTACGCACTGCAGCACCGCGGGCAAGAGAGCGCGGGCATGGCCATATCCGACGGTGCGGATCTTCTTGTCTTTAAGGACATGGGACTTGTTTCACAGGTGTTCAGCCAGAATATCCTGCAGTCCATTAAGGGGAATCTTGGCATTGGTCATGTGCGCTATTCCACAACGGGTTCCAGCTACTGGGCAAATGCACAGCCGGTATTTGGAAACTTCAGGTCAGGGTCGTTTGCGCTCGGGCATAATGGGAACCTCGTCAATTCAAGGGAACTGGCGATGGAACTTTCCAGGAAAAGGGTTAAATTCAATGCCAGTTCGGATACGGAGATAATTGCGCGCATGATCGAACGCGGCACGTGCGAGGATATTATCGAGGCGATATCTTCGGCGCTTGGTAATGTTGTCGGGGCATACTCACTGGCAATTTTGACCGAGGACAGGGTTATTGCAGTGCGGGACCCCAACGGATTCAGGCCGCTCTGCTTTGGTGAGATAAATGGTGGGTTTGCTATTTCTTCAGAATCCTGTGCTATTAATGCCATCGGCGGGGATATGGAGAGAGAGGTTAATCCTGGCGAGATGATAATCCTCAGTGCTGACGGTTGTACGAGTTTTCAGTTTACACCGCAGGTAAGCATGTCGCTGTGCATCTTCGAATTCATCTATTTCAGCCGACCTGATTCCGTATTGAACGGCAAGAGCGTGTATCAGGTAAGATACAACCTTGGAGCAAGGCTTGCTGAGGAGGCATCTGTCGATGCAGACCTGGTGATACCGATACCGGATTCTGGATTTCCTGCAGCGATCGGTTTTTCGGAACGTTCAGGGATTCCATTTGGTCTTGGCCTGATAAAAAATAAGTATATAGGCAGGACTTTCATCCAGCCAAGCCAGGCTGCAAGAAAGATCGGCATTAATCTGAAGCTGAACCCGCTTCGTGACGTCATCAAAGGTAAGCGGCTTGTGGTAGTGGATGACTCGATAGTGCGCGGAAATACAAGCCTTGCAATCGTCCGCCTGCTCTACGATGCAGGCGCAAGAGAGGTCCATATGCGCATATGCTCTCCGCCGATAAGGCACTCCTGCTACTATGGCATCGATATGGTTGATCCCAATGAGTTCATCGCTACAGGGAGGACCATTAAAGAGATCGAGAATTTCCTGGGGGTAGATAGCCTGCACTATATCAGCTATCAGGGGCTGGTTGACTGTACGGGCATTCCAAAAGAGGAATTCTGTCTCGCCTGCCTTGACGGCGACTATCCAATTGCCTGTTATGATGAAATCAACTATGAAAAGTTGATGCTGGAAAAGATAGTAAACGAGAAATGAGCGACCAACGTCCTAAATTCACCTACAAATCAGCGGGTGTTGATTTAGATATAGCGGATGGCATCGCGAAGCTGATCAAAAAACATCTTCAGGCAACAGATCGTCCCGAAGTGGTTTCAAAAGCAGGCGGCTTTTCTGGCTTATTCAAACTTGACCTGAGCAGGTTCAAAAATCCAGTGCTCTCGTCTTCCACTGATGGCGTAGGGACGAAACTGAAGTTAGCTCAGTATGCTGAAAGACATTTCGGGGTGGGCATTGATCTCGTTGCCATGTGTGTTAACGATATTATAACCTGCGGTGCCGAGCCGCTTTTCATACTTGATTATATTTCCACGAACAGGATAGACCCCAGCGTATTAAGCGAGGTCATAAGTGGTATATCCGGTGGGTGTCAGCAGGCAGGATGTGCGCTCATTGGCGGTGAAACCGCTGAGATGCCCGGCTTCTACTCATCAGGGGAATATGATCTTGCCGGGTTTGCAGTAGGATGTGTGGAACAGGCGGAGATCGTAGACGGCCGGGATTTGGCAAAGGGAGACGTGTTGATATCACTGTCGTCAAGCGGTGCACATTCAAACGGATATTCCTTAATCCGGGCAGTATTTGAGATTGACTCAAAAGAGTCACTTTTAAAAATATCCACAAGTGTATTAAATAAATTGCTCGAGCCCGCTATAATATACGCCAGAGCTGTTCTGAATTTAATGAAGCACCTGAGAATTAAGGCGATGGCTAATATAACCGGGGGAGGTATTGCTGGGAACCTGTCGCGTTCTCTTCTGTCAAATGTTGACTGCATTGTCGAGTTGAAGAAGATTGACAGACCTGAGGTCTTCGATTTGATTGCTGCAGAGGGCCAGATAGACGATCAGGAGATGTACCGTGTATTTAATATGGGCATGGGATTTGCAGTCATAGTCTCCAGTGATGATGTTGATGATGCTTTGCGTGCTCTCAAGGATAACGGCATCGGCTGTACGGTTGCAGGTGAGATAGTTCGGGGCAGCGGAAAAGTGATCTTAAGAAGTTAAATTGGCGGAAACGGATACTGCACCAGGAGGGAAAGTTAAGAGCATAGTTGTCCTGGCATCGGGAAACGGATCGAATCTTCAGGCGATAATCGATGCTATAGATAGCGGTGAGATTAACGCAAGGATATCCGCTCTCATAACCAATAATCCTGATGCTTATGCCCTGAAGCGAGCGCGTAAGCAAGGCGTTCCCTCAGTATTGATAAAGCCGATGGGTTTTGGCAGCAGAAAAGAATATGACGATGCGCTGCTGGAAGTGTTGACGAGAATGGATCCAGATCTAATTGTGCTTGCCGGGTACATGCTGCTTTTGGGTGAACGGATTGTCCGTAAGTTTAAGGGAAGGATAATAAATATCCATCCCGCTCTTCTTCCTTCATTTAAGGGTACGCATGGCATAAGAGATGCGTTTGAGTACGGCGTCAAAATAACGGGGGTGACGGTGCATTTTGTTGACGAGGGCATGGATACCGGTGAGATAATAGCGCAGGAAGCTGTTGCAGTTCTTGATGACGACACACTTGAAGCGCTGGAAGAGCGCATACATAAAGTTGAGCACAAGCTTTATCCTCATATTATTGCAGAGCTATTGGATGGGAAATTGGAACGGAAGGGTAAGTAAATTTGAAGATTCTGGTAACAGGCGGTGCGGGATTCATCGGTTCTCATATAGTTGATGTTTATGTTGCAGAAGGCCATGAGGTGACTGTGGTGGATGATCTCTCAACAGGCTCTGAAGAGAATATCAATCCCGAAGCGAAGTTCATAAAGATTGACATATGTGAGAAGCAGCTAGAGTCGGTTTTTAAGTCAGGCCACTTCGATTGCGTGAGTCATCAGGCAGCTAATATCGTCGTCAGGCAGTCGATCGAAAATCCTATATACGATGCGAACACGAACATCGTCGGTACACTTAGCGTGCTGGAGTTGTGCAGGAGGTATGGTGTAAAGAAGTTCATATTTGCATCTAGCGTGGCGGTGTATGGGGAGCCTGAGTACATACCGGTTGATGAGACGCACAGAATAGCCCCTCTTTCTCAATACGGTGTGTCAAAATTCTGTGCAGAAAAATATTGCGACCTGTACCGCAGGACCTATGACATTCAGAGGATTACCTTCCGCTACTCAAATGTTTACGGGCCGCGACAGCGCCACGATTCAGAGGCCGGAGTAATCTCAATTTTCATAAACAACATCCTCAATGATGAGCCACCGACAATATTTGGCGACGGTGATCAGATAAGGGATTTCGTATATGTGGGCGACATCGCAAATGCAAATTTAATCGCCTTGAAGACTGAGGAGAGCGGTGTCTTCAATCTGGGCTGTGGCAAACCGTATACCGTCAATCAGCTTTTAGGCATCTTCTCATCAATATTCAATAAGGAGATAAGGCACATTCATGCTGATAAGCGCCCTGGCGACATAAAGATGATGGCTATTTCCAGCGGTAAGGCAGTGGGACAGTTAGGCTGGGAGTCGCCAATCGAGCTTTATGAGGGGCTTGAAAATACCGTCCGCTGGTTTAAGGATGGTGAAAGAAAGGGGAATGACAAGGCCCAAGGGCGGGGTTCAAGCAGAAAAGCTTAACGCCAGAGAGTCAGTATTAGCCCTGGTAATATTATCCTTCTTAACATTCTTTTTTACGGTTTTTTTCACCCCAATTTTTTCAGAAAAGGTCGATTGTCACTTTATCATCACGCGCGAGGAAGGTGCTCTGACAGTCAAATTTAACCCGCCGGCCGCGTCGGGTTATTATTTCATCTCATGCGGGGTAAATTATTCAAACAAAACGACTTCGTTCCCCGGAAGGGTTGGCATCTATCTCATATCACCGCAAAATGAGGTAACATGGTCGTCTTTTGCTTATGCGGATGAGAGGATATCTTATCGCAGACTTTATTTCATAGATGAGCAGTCTCGCAGCAGCTCCGCAGGTGACGATGCTGAGGGAATCTTTACATTATTCTTTCCAGGTTCTGAGACCCTCGTGCCGCACTTGAGCTCGATATCAGTCTACAGGCGAGTTTTCCCGCCGCTCGATATCAAATTGTTTTATATTCTCTCCGGAGTTTTTGGGATGCATAACGCTGCATTCCCTCAATGGTTATCGAGCCCTGATGGGTGGGTTCTCTCTTTGATCGGGATTTCAATCTCTGCATCACCGCTTTTTATTCTTCTTGCCTGGCTGCTTTATAGAGGCGTCGTTCGTTCCAGGATGGTCGGGATTACCTTCAGGACAGTGACCATGTTCACCCTGTTTATATTTCTTACGATGAATTCAGCTTATTTTCTTAAGGATTTGTCAGGTCTGCAGATGTCGGCGGCGGTTACGTTAAGGAACAATGAGAACTCCGTTGAAATGTTTTCAAATAATCTGCCGTATGCTTCCGTCAACAATTTTTTTAAGTGGTGTGATTTGAGTATAAAAAAATCGAGCGATGTGGTAATGCTGATGCGCGGCAGCTCGCAGTACTTACAGGCAAGGGCGGCATATTTTCTGTACCCGAGAAAAGTCGCATTTGTTGATATGGACGAGTTGGACTATGTTGACATTGCCAGGCACTATTTTGATCATGGTTATGATGCAGCCATTTCATTTGAGGAGATAAATGAGGGTGATCTCGGCTTGCACAGGATTAACAGCTACAGGACGAACTCCGGATTCATATACGAGGTGAGGGATGCGGACTGAAATTATTATGGCGCTCTTTTCGATTCTGCTCTTATGGATGAGCGGGTTTGCGCTTCTTTACCTGGTTACAAGGAAACCTGCAGGTGGTCTTAAAGCTATTGGGGTTGCGCTTGCCCTTCCTCTTGGGGCTGCTCTTTATTCAACGTTAACGATTCTTTTCTCGCTGATAGGTGTCAGAAGACAGTTAATTTTTTCTTATTACGCTATCCTCATCATAGATTTTTTGTTTTTTGTATTCCTGATGACGGCTTTTGTTTTAAAGGCAAGGGAGTTTGCGAGATGTGATGGAAGGTTAAACCTCACTGGTCTGCTGCGGAAAATTCGAACAAAATTAACAGATATAATCAGTTCAGTTAAGAATAAAAGAAATATTGTGCCGTTATCCTTGCTAACGATCGGCATTGTTTTGCTGGGATTACTGTTTTATGATGCCATCTATTGGGCAAGGGTGGTTCCGATTACGTTTTGGGATTCCATATCTGCCTGGAGTTTTAAGGCAAAGGCTTTTTTCATCGACGGAGCGCTGGACAATTTCTTCAATAATTACGATTATTCGTTTACGCATAACTCCTATCCTTTGGCCTTTTCACTGGCGCAGTCGTTCATCGCCGTTGCAGCAGGCGGGTTCAGTGATGTCGCTGTTAAGATGATCTTTCCTTTTATATATGTTTTATTTGGAATAACTGCTTCCTCCGCATTGATCAGGGGGAAAAGCCTGATGAAGGTCGTGTTCATTGTGATCATGTCGGCATTTTTGTTGAGCACTCCTGTTGTTTTCGACCATTCCTATATTGAATATCCTAACTTGCTCTTCGCCCTGTGTGTTGTGATATGCACTGCGGTGACTTTTAATTTCTTACAAGAGCCGACCCTGGATAATTTATCGCTTGCAAGCATGACAACTTCCATATTACCGCTCTTCCGAAATGAGGGCATGATATTCTTTGCATTTAATATCATTTTTCTTTTGATCGTATATTTCAGAAACCGTTTGGGGTCAAAAACAAAAATTAGCCGGTCAAGCCTGGCAGGTTTTGTTCTTTCTTTCGTTTTCTTATGCTCCTGGATAGCTTTTAGCCTGAAATTCAGGCTGGGTGTCTGGGAGTGGGGAGGCGGTGCAGCGACAACTTTTCAGGTTGTAACAACAGAACCGATGTTCGTCTTTTCAATAAAAACCTATATTGCTGAAATGCTTTTTTCGATCAAAGATTCTACCGGTGCATTTATGGGGTCTGGTTACGGGATTATCTGGGTTCTGATTTTTTTGATTTTTGCAATAAGATTTCCATATATACTTAAAAGCCGAGGAAGACTGTATATCTTTTTATCCGCTCTGATAATGCTGATCACCTACATTATTGGCGGTGCCCTGGTGCCTGATTTTTTAATTTCAGCTGACAGGTATCTGCTGCCTGTTTTCGGCGTTGCATATTCCCTTTCAGCCGATCTCTTGTGCGAGCTCAAATTGACAGGGTTAAAATGATATGTTTAACTATCTCAAATTAAGAATCGGTGAAGATCCTGCCCATGAATAGAATTTCAGTTGCTAAAATTTTATTGGAGATAGTTACTGTTTTAGGCCTTATGCTGTTAATTACTGCCTTTGGCCCTAAGGGCTGCGAAAACAGGGAGATGGCAGCCAGTTCGACAAAGGGGTCCAGCCTGACCCAGAGCACGACCACAGATTCGAGCTCCAGTGTTAGCTCTTCATCCACAGGTTCAAGCGAGACCGTGGCGCAGGCTGTGGCTTACCTGGCTGAGGCTGATTCTCTTTACGATGGCGGAGATTTTTACAAAGCGCTGAGGGCATACAAGCGCGTGCTTAATGTTGATCCAACAAATGCAGTGGCAAAGGAAAGAGTCGCTCAGCTGGGAAAACTTATAGCTGAATATGAGACCCATTACAACCTCGGCATTGAGCTCTGGTATCAACAGAATTATTCTGAGGCGTTGAAGGAGTTTGATAAAGCTCTGGCGCTCTATCCAACAAGCGAAATAGCCGTGGATCACATAAAAACATTAAAACAGATTTTAGGAATATCCTGAAAATTACATTCTAACGAAATGCTCAAAAAGACCCTTAAGGAAAAAGTTCAAGAATCCGTGATCTCGTTTGGCTTAAGCATGGAGGAATTTGACCAAAAATCAAGAAACCTTACATTCGAACAGCCTGCTGATGAACGTCATGGTGATATCGCGACGAATGCGGCGTTAATATTTGCCAGGCCGCTGAATATGGCGCCTTATGATCTTGCATTGATGATAAAGAGAGAGCTTGAGAAGAACTTTCCCGGGCTGGAAAGAATAGAGATAGCCGGGCCCGGGTTCATAAATATTTTTCTTGGGGATTCTTATTATACTGACGAGCTGAACCGAGCTTACCTTGATATCGATAATTTTGGGAAGAACACGACAGGTGCGGATAGCTCTGTGCAGATTGAGTTTGTCAGCGTAAATCCAGTAGGGCCGCTTCACGTCGGCGGCGGCAGGTGGGCCGCGATAGGCGACTGTCTGGCAAATCTGTTTTCTTATTGCGGTTACAGGGTTTCAAAAGAGTTTTATGTGAATGACTTTGGAAACCAGGTGAGGCTTTTTTCCATGAGCGTCTGGCATCACTATATGCATATCTTTGGCAAGAAGGTTGATTTTCCGGAGGGAGGTTACAGGGGGGATTACATTAATAACTATGCAATGAAGGTTAAGGATCGATTTGGTTCCGAGTTCATTGAGCTCGATGATCTGCTTCTTGGGAAATTCACGCGGGTTTGTGTGGATCTTGCTCTTGAGGAGATAAAAGGCTCGCTTGAGCGCATGAGGGTCTTTTTCGATGTCTGGTTTTTTGAAAGCACTCTGCATGAGTCAGGAGACGTGGATGCCACGATAAAAGAATTAATGGAGATGGACAAGGCTTATGAGAAGGATGGTGCCCTCTGGCTCAGAACGACCGATTATGGTGATGATAAGGATAGGGTGCTCGTCAAATCTGACGGTGAGAAGACCTACTTTTGTGTGGATATCGCCTACCACAAAAACAAAAAACAGAGGGGTTTTGACAGGGTTATCGATATCTGGGGGGCCGACCATCATGGACATGTACGCCGCATGAAGGCGGCATACAGTTCGCTTGGCTACGATCCGGAATCGCTTGAGCTGCTCATAGGGCAGCTTGTGAACCTGACCGTGGATGGGAAGCCATTTAAGATGTCGAAGCGGGCAGGTGACATAATTACGCTTGATGAACTTCTGGATGAGGTTGGACCTGATGTGGCACGCTATATATTTCTGACAAAATCACTTGATACCATGCTTGATTTCGATGTCGAAGCTGCCAAGCGGCACTCTGCTGATAATCCTGTTTATTATGTGCAGTATGCGCATGCCAGGATCGCAAGCATAATAAAACATGCGCAATCCACAGGTGCAGATGTCAGTGGGGCCAGGCAGCATGTTTTTGGTAAATTCTACAGCGAGTCTGAGCGCAGGCTTGCGCGAGTCCTGGTCGATTTCCCCACAATTGTATTGAACGCGTGCGAGCACAGAGCACCAAACTTTCTTACGGCTTATGCCGAGGAGCTTGCGGCGATTTTTCATAACTTTTATCAGAAGAACAGGGTGGTCACGGAGGATTATGAGGTTGCTGAGCATAGGCTTGCACTCTGTCTTCTTACGAAAGAGATCATAAGAAAGACACTGAACCTACTTGGGGTTAGCGCCCCGGAGAAAATGTGAGGGAAAAGGAAAAATGAAGGTAAACAGGGACGGTGAACTTTTATATCCGATAACTGCAGAGATTGATGATGCGGGCGAGCTTTCGATCGGCGGTAAGAGTGTTATAGAACTTGTGAGGAAATACGGAACCCCGCTTTATATAGTCGATAAAAAGACGATCGTTTCCATGAGCAATGAATATATTGACGAATTTTCTGCACGGTTTGACAGATTTGTGGTTGCGTTTGCGATCAAAGCCTTTAACTGTCTGGCCATTACTGAGTTAGTCTATCAGAGCGGCTTACACATGCTGGTCTCAACCGGTGGAGAGCTGTACCTTGCGCTAAAAGCAGGTTTTAACCCGGATAAGATATTGTTTCATGGGAACAATAAGACTGCTGAGGAGATCGGGCTTGCGCGCGACAGTGGTGTGGGGCTATTAGTTGTGGATAATTTTGATGAGTTGAGGTTGATCGACTCGTTGTACGGGGAAAAAAACAGAAAGGCGCGGATACTTTTGCGCATAACTCCTGGCATTTCCACTTCAACACATGAGTATATAATGACCGGGCAGATAGACGTCAAATTTGGTTTTGCGCTGTGGCAGGATATGGCGAAGGATGCGGTCAGGTTGGCTTTAAATCTTGAAAATGTGGAGTTAAAGGGATTTCACTCGCACATCGGTTCTCAACTGCTGTCTACGGAGGTTTATCGCAAGAGCGTTGAGGTGATGGTCGGGTTTGCAGGTGAGGTCAAAAGGGAGTTCGGGTATGTACCCGAAATCTTGGATTTTGGCGGTGGATTAGGAATAAAATATTTACGGGAAGATAAGCAGTTAGGCGTGGCAAGTTTAGCGGATGCGATCTCGGGATCGCTTGATGCTAATTTAAAGAGATATGGTTTGAGCATGCCAGAGGTCTATGTGGAACCAGGGCGCTCCATAGTGGGCAACTCCACTGTTACCGCGTACACTGTTGGATCGATAAAGAAGCTCCCTGGGGTCAGGAACTACGTTTCTGTTGATGGAGGAATGTCAGATAACCTGAGGGTTATGCTGTACGGAGCGAGATATGAAGCTTTGCTTGCAAACAGGGCGGATGAACCTGCACAGGCAATATTTGCAGTCGCAGGTAAGCATTGCGAACAGGGAGATGTGATCATAAAAGAAGCCAGAATCCCAGAACCAAGAATTGGAGATATCCTGGTAACTCCATCTACCGGAGCTTATGGTTACTCCATGTCAAATAATTACAATCTGCAGCCCCGGCCGGCTGCAGTAATGGTTGAAAACGGAAGGGATTACCTCATAATCAAGAGAGAGGAATATTCTGACCTGATAAGGGCTCATATTAGTCTTAAAGAATTGAAGGCGGGCGATAAGAATTGAAGAGTTCAAAAGAAGGTATAATCAATATCGGATTGTTTGGTTACGGGGTGGTTGGTACGGGAGTAGGAAGGCTTTTTCATACCAACAAGGGCATAATCGAGCAACGGGCGAACGCGAAGATAAGATTGAAAAGCGTTGTTATTAAGAATTTGAACAAGAAGCGGGAATATCTTGATCCTTCGACTCTAATCACTAACGATCCCTCAGCGGTACTCGATGATCCTGATGTTGATATTGTGGTCGAGATGATCGGGGGGATCGAGCCGGCAAAGAGTTATATACTGCGGGCGATAGATGCGGGAAAGAGCGTTGTCACCACAAATAAGGAATTGATGGCAAATCACGGCAAGGCCATACTTGAGGAGGCGGATGCTAAGGGAGTGGATGTCTTCTTTGAGGCGAGCGTTGGTGGTGGCATTCCCATAATAAGGGCGCTTAAGGAGTCGATGACCGCGAACAACATCAGGCGAATTTTCGGCATAGTCAACGGTACGACGAACTACATACTGACCAAGATGAAAAATGAGAGGATATCGCTTGAGGCAAGCCTTGCTGAAGCGCAGCGTCTTGGATATGCAGAACTTGATCCCAGCATGGATGTCGATGGGCTTGATGCCTCTGCGAAGCTGGCTATACTTGCTTCGATTGCCTTTAATGTGCGCGTGGTTCATAAGAACGTTTATGCCGAGGGCATCCGGGGAATATCTGAACTGGATATCGAGTATGCAAGAGATCTCGGATATACGATAAAGTTGCTGGCGATAGGTGAGAAGAGTAATTCAGGCATTGCGGTTCGTGTACATCCCACGTTGATACCGTCAGAACATGTCCTCGCATCTGTGAGTGATGCATACAACGCCATTTTGGTGATCGGAGATGCTTCGGAGGATATAATGTTTTATGGCAAGGGAGCAGGTTCACTGCCCACGGCAAGCGCTGTGGTTGCGGATATCATCGATGTGGTCAGGAACCTCATGATTGGTCGCAGCGGGAAGATTGGCTGCACGTGCTTCAATATTGAGCGGATAATTCCGATCGAAGAAGTTGCATCTAAGTTTTACATAGTCCTGGATGTTGTTGACAGGGCAGGTGTGCTCGCTCAGATTGCCGGTGTTTTTGGGAAGAATGACGTGAGCATAGAGTCAGTCATACAAAAGCAGAGGTCGGACCGTACCGACCTGGTGTTCGTCACCCACAGCACCCCGCATAAAAATCTCTACGCATCATTGAAGGGTTTAAAGAAGCTGGATATTGTTAAGAAGACCATGAACTTCATCAGGGTGGAGGAGCTTAAAAAATGAACGCCTGGAAGGGTATAATTGCTGAATATTCCGATTTTTTACCGTTTGGCGCGGATAGCGATACGGTGACTTTATTGGAAGGGAATACGCCGTTGATCTATTCCTCAAACCTCAGTAAAAAGACAGGTGCCAGTGTCTATCTTAAGTTTGATGGAGCAAATCCAACGGGTTCCTTTAAGGACAGGGGGATGACGGTTGCGATCACCAAAGCAAAAAAAGATGGCGCAAATGCAGTCATCTGTGCTTCGACTGGCAATACTTCAGCTTCTGCTGCTGCCTATGCAGCGCGATGCGGATTGAGATGTTATGTACTGATACCGAGCGGCAAGATCGCTGGGGGCAAGATGGCACAGGTGATCGCGCACGGTGCAAATGTCGTCGCGATAGATGGAAACTTTGACCAGGCACTTGAACTGGTAAAGAAGATCTCATCACAGTACCTGATAGCTCTTGTTAACTCGTTAAATCCGTTTCGAATAGAGGGACAGAAAACGGCTGCTTTTGAGGTATGCGATGTCCTGGGGAGGTCTCCTGATTATCTTTTTATACCGGTCGGGAATGCCGGCAATATAACTTCTTACTGGAAGGGATTCAGGGAATACAGGAGTGCGGGCAGGATAAAGAGCGTGCCAAAGATGTGCGGTTTTCAGGCAGCTGGTGCCGCGCCGATCTATTATGACAGAAAGATTGATGGTCCTGAGACGATAGCGACTGCGATAAGGATAGGCAATCCTGCACGTTGGCAGGAGGCGAAGGCTGCGATGACGGATTCTGGAGGAATGGTTGGAATAGTGACGGATGAGGAAATAATGTCGGCATATTTTGAGATAGCAACATATGATGGAATCTTTGCTGAACCTGCCTCGGCAGCATCGGTCGCTGGCCTCTTGAAGAGGTCAGATGGTGATAGGTCACTGGTCGAAAAGCTGGTTGTCTGCGTGCTGACAGGTCACGGGTTAAAGGATCCCGATTCAGCGGTGAAGTTTGGGACGGGTTTCAAGACTGCCGGTGCCGAGATGTCGAGTGTTCTTTCAGCGATCGGACTTTGATATGGAGATCCGCATACCGGCTTCTTCTGCCAATCTGGGTCCGGGCTTTGATGTATTATCACTTGCGCTCAGGCTCTACTGTTTTTTTGATATAGAGGAATCAGGGTCTGGCCATGATGACCTATATGTCGACGGCGAGGGTGCTATAGAGATAACAAGCAGTAAATCAAATCTTGTGAAGTTATCGTATGAATTTGTCTGCAAAAAGAATTCTATTAGGCCCACGCCACTGAACATAAAAATATTTAATCAGATCCCCGTGGGCAAGGGCATGGGGTCGAGCTCAACCGCAATAGTGGCAGGGGTGGTCTATGCCAACGAGACTAATAGACTTGGACTGGGGCGCATGGAGATCGCAGCAATTGCTTCAGAGATAGAAGGGCATCCTGATAATGTTTCAGCTGCTGTGTTTGGTGGACTTTGTGTTTCGGTATCCGACTCTGAGTGTTCCTATTACAGCCATAACCATATGGTTGACGATGAGGTGACCGTGCTCATGCTTGTTCCTGATAATTCTCAGAGCACACATGAAGCCAGAAGGGTGCTGCCGCAGATGATCTCGATGAAAAGTGCCATTTTTAACATGTCGCGCACATCACTTCTTGTGTCAAGCTTTATCAAGGGTGATTATTCGTTCTTAAAACAGCTCATGGAGGACAGGATTCATCAGAAAGCGCGATATGCCCTATATCCCAGATCGCGTGCGCTCATGGAAGAGCTGAAAAGGATCGGGAAGTGTGCGTGTGCGATCAGCGGTGCAGGTCCTGCAGTCATCTGTATTCAGGTTGACTCGCTTGAGCGCTGTGAAGATGATATATTTGATATAATTAACAGGGACTTCAAGGACTTTAAGCTAATCCGCACCAAGGTTGATAATGAGGGATTTAAAATCAAGGGCTAAATCAAATGAGAAAAGGTGCAAAAATAACACTGATTACAATTAGCGCGATACTGGCTGCCGGGATCATCGGCGGTGCAGCATTTTTTTGCGGCGTCGTGTCGATTTTATTTACCGGAAGTGGTCCGACCTCTTCGTTTTCTGGGAGTAACATCGCGCTTATAAGGATGAACGGGTTGATTTCAGCTAGCGGTGGTGGCACCCTGTTCTCAGGAGCAGGTACTTCGCCTGAGTCGATTATTAACCAGATCATTGCCGCTGATAATGATTCCTCGGTAAAAGCAATCTTGATCAGGGTCAACAGTCCTGGCGGGAGTGCTGCAGCCTCACAGGAGATGTACCTTGAAGTTTTAAGGGCAAAAAAACCTGTGATAATATCGGTTGGCGATGTCTGCGCATCCGGGGCGTACTATGTTTCCAGTGCAGCCGACTTCATAATGGCCAGCCCCTCTTCGCTTGTGGGTAGCATCGGAGTCATCACCGAGATTTCAAATTATGAAGAACTTTACAGTAAGTTGGGGGTCAAGTTCATAATAATTAAACAGGGCAAGTACAAGGATCTTGGTGATCCGGGCAGGGAGCCTACAGCGGAGGAGATAGAACTATTAAAAGAGCAGGGTGAAAAGGTTTATGAGAGGTTCATCGAGGATGTCGCTGCAGGTCGAAATATAGATGAGGCTGATGTCAGGGAGATGGCAACAGGCATGACATTTCTCGGGCAGGAGGCTCTTGGTATGAGACTGATAGATGGGATAGGGAATTATGAGGATGCGGTTATGAAATCTGCAGAGCTTGGAGGCATAAAGGGCAGGCCGAATATCGTGGACTACTCAACGCCGAGCATATGGGACGTGTTGTCTGGAAGAGCATTTGTAAGATCGCTGACGGACGCTGTTCTTGAGGGCATTTCGCTTTCACCGTCTTATGGAGGGCAGTCCATAAGATGAATTATGAGAGTAATGATAAAACTATTATCATCGCACAGATATCGGATATACACGTTGGCTCAGTTCACTTTGTCCCAGATCTTCTGAACCGCGCAATTGTTGAAATAAATGAGCTTAAACCGGATCTTGTCGTGGTTACAGGAGATCTGACGACTGATGGCTACAGGAAGGAATACACGTTTGTTTTAAAGTACCTGGAGCAGATCAAGTGCAAGAACAAGATAATCGTTCCCGGCAATCACGACAGCCGGAATGTTGGATATCTGCATTTTGAGGAATTTTTTGGCGAGCGCAATAAGGTTCTGTATCTGAATGGATTGACCATAGTGGGTGCTGATTCCAGCGAGCCCGATCTTGATAACGGCCAGATAGGGCGTGAGAACTATAACTGGATAGAGGAGCGTTTTGCTGAAGGTAACGGCATCAAGATATTCGCACTGCATCATCATCTTCTTCCAATACCTGGGACCGGCCGTGAGCGCAACATAGTCAACGATGCCGGTGATGTGCTTGAACGACTCATCGACTCCAAGGTGAATATAGTATTATGTGGTCATAAGCACGTGCCCTATACATGGCGTTTTGAAAACATGCTTTTTGTAAATGCTGGTACCGTGTCCACTACCAGGCTTCGTGGCAATACACGGCCATGTTACAATGTCATCACCATTACTGAGGAGTCGATAAAGATAATCAGAAGGTATCCGTTTGGCGAGGTTGTCCCCATTCTCGATATATTGAGGGGCTATCTTGAGAGCATTGTCCCCACGATAAATATCGATAAAGAGCTATCCCACGAGGAGTGAGCAAGATAAAAAGGATAGTTGCCCTGGTTGACGGGGAGCATTATCCACCTGTCATCAAGTCCGCTTTAAGAAAAATAGAAGAAGAAAATTCCGACGATAGGATCGTCGGTCTCATATTTGTGGGTGGAATTGAAAAGATAGCTTATAGTTATCCAGAGGAGCTTGCAGGCTATCCGGCCAAGGTTGCCTCAAATCTATCAGGCAGCCTGATGGAGTTGCTGGACACCTTTGGCGCTGATGTTGTGATTGATTTAAGTGATGAGCCGGTGCTTGGCTATTCGGAGAGAATGCAGATTGCATCTTCGTGCCTGAGGCAGGGAGTTCTTTACAGAGGAGCCGACTTTTGTTTTGAACCTATCAGGTTTGAAGATGTTTCAAAAAAGCCCTCGCTTTCGATAATAGGAACGGGGAAGCGCGTCGGAAAGACGGCTGTGAGTGCTTATACCGCAAGGGCTTATAAGGGCATGGGCGACAGGATCTGCGTGGTTGCCATGGGAAGAGGTGGGCCACATGAGCCTCAGATGGTTGATGGTGATCTGGTCAACATTAATGAAGAATATCTGTTGAGGCTTTCAAGAAGTGGCCTGCATGCATCCTCTGATTATCTTGAGGATGCGCTTGTGAGCAGAGTTAAAACGGTGGGTTGCTGGCGCTGTGGGGGAGGAATGGCAGGAGCTCCCTTTGTTTCCAATGTGGTTGATGGTGTGAGGCTGGCAGATGAACAGGATGTTGACTTTTTGATATTTGAGGGTTCTGGTTCATGTATTCCTCCGGTCAGTTCGAGTGCTACGGTGTGCGTTGTAAGTGCTTTGCAGAATCCGCAATATGTGCTCGGATATTTTGGGACATATAGACTATTGATTTCTGATGCGGTCGTGGTTACAATGTGTGAGGATGAGATAATATCAAGACAAGATCTTTCTGATCTGTGCCACGGGATAAAGAGGGTTTCTTCGAGCTTAAAAATCACACATACAATATTTCGGCCAGCTCCGCTGGAACCAATATCTGGTAAGAGCGTAGTGTATGTCACCACAGCAGTTCCAGGCGCAAATAGAGTATTGACGGAGTACCTGGAAGTAAATTATGGATGCAAAGTGATTTTCATTAGCAATAACCTTTCAAACAGGGCCAGGTTAAGAGAAGACCTGTCGCACAGCATCATGGATTGTGACCTGATCCTGACGGAGCTAAAAGCTGCAGCAGTGGATGTCGTGACGGAGGAAGCGGTGGCTAACGGAAAGGAAGTGGTCTATTGTGACAACATACCCGTATCGATTTCAGGCGATGTCGATATGGATGACCTCATTCAATATTTGCACGATCTAGCTTTGAGCAGAGCGTAAAAGTGGGTAGCAAAAAGGGTATGAACAGGGAAAATAGCTATATAGTCATAAGCGATAAGGTGCCAGGCTTGCCTTTCTCAAAGGGAATAATGGCACCGTCCATCATGGCGACCGGGATGTCACCCGAGGTTGCTTACAACATCGCGGCCTTAATAGAGGATCACCTCAGGAAAAATGATATAACTTCGATTACCGTAAAGCGGTTGAGAGAGACAACCTTTAATATTCTGAAGATGCGCCTGGGTGAGGATATAGCCGAGCGCTACATGCGCTGGCATTCGATGGGTAATATAGGGAAGCCGCTGATCATACTTATCGGGGGTGCGACTGGTGTGGGCAAGTCAACTATTGCCGCCCAGCTATCAAACCGGCTGAACATTAACAGGATAATACCAACTGATGCGATACGTGAGGTCATGCGCGCCAGCGTTTCTCCCAAGCTGATACCACCGCTTCGTGGCTCCTGTTATAATGCATGGCAGAACTTGAATTATCCGTTGCCACCTGGTGATCCGGTGATCCTTGGTTATCGAGAGCAGACTCAGGCTGTAGTCGTTGGCGTGGAAGGGGTTATGAACAGGGCAATCGAGGAAGGAACGAACGTGATCATAGAAGGTGCGCATATCGCCCCAGGATATATGGACATTGCTAAGTTCTCCAGGGCGATAGTTATCCAGATGATAATACAGGTGAAGGATCTTCAGATGCATAAGGACCATTTTCTGATAAGGAATATTGCCACGCGTGGATCCAGGCCCTATTTAAAATACATCGAAAATATGGACAATATAAGAAAGATTCAAGATTATCTTATTGAGTTAGCTGCAAAGCATAGTGTTAGGGTGATCGACAGTTACAACCTCGACGACACCGTGCTTGAGGTACTTGACCTCATAAACGAGAAATTAAAACAGGAATTTGATGAATTTAACCGGCAATCAAAGGTAATAACTTTGAAAGGGTAAAACAGGAAGGTGAATAGTATTGGAGAAAGTCTTAGTATTAAATGAGCTTGAAGATATGCTGCTTCCAGAGCTTCAGGCATATGCAAGGGAGCTGGGCGTAACTAACGTTTTAAAGCTCAAAAAACATGACCTCATAATGGAGATAATCAAACACCAGACGGAAAGCGATGGATATCTTTTCAGACGGGGCATAATTGACATTTTAAACGAAGGTTACGGTTTTCTTCGCACTGACGGCTATCTGCCGTCTGATGGTGACATCTACGTTTCGCAGTCTCAGATAAGGAAGTTCCACCTCCGTCAGGGAGATATGATCGCTGGCCAGGTCAGGCCGCCAAAGGAGAGCGAGAAATATCACGCTCTGTTGAAGATAGAGGCGGTCAATAACGATTCTCCTGAGGATGCGCGCAACAGGGAATATTTTGATTCGCTGACGCCGCTCTATCCTATGAAGAGGCTTCGCCTTGAGACTTCCCCGGACATTATATCAACCAGGATAATGGATCTGATCGCTCCTATAGGTAAGGGACAGAGAGGATTAATAGTATCACCGCCAAAGGCAGGCAAAACTACCGTTCTGAAGGAGCTTGCCAATGCTATCACCACAAATAACCCTGAAGTCATTCTGATGGTGTTGCTTGTTGATGAGCGCCCTGAGGAGGTCACCGATATGGAGCGTTCCGTCAAAGGAGAGGTGATCAGTTCGACATTTGATCAGCCGTCGGATAACCATATTCAGGTGGCGGAGCTTGTGTTGGAACGAGCGAAGAGGCTTGTTGAACAGGGCCACGACGTGGTAATCCTTCTTGATTCGGTCACACGGCTTGCAAGAGCATATAACCTCTCGACACCTGCAAGCGGAAGGATACTCTCTGGAGGGGTTGATTCCACTGCCCTCTTTCCGCCCAAGCGGTTCTTTGGGGCTGCCCGTAACATAGAGGATGGGGGAAGCCTTACCATCATGGCGACAGCGCTCGTCGATACAGGAAGCCGGATGGACGAGGTCATATTTGAGGAGTTTAAGGGCACCGGTAATATGGAAATTCATCTTGATAGAAAACTGGCGGATAAGCGCATATTTCCTGCAATAGATATCGAGAAGTCGGGGACGAGGAAAGAAGAGCTTCTGATGCCGCCTGATGAGGCAGCCATGGTATGGAAGCTCAGAAGGGTGCTGCATTCACTTGATCCATCTGAGGCCATCGAACTGCTTATTGACAAGATCAAGAAGACTCGAAAGAATAAAGATTTCCTCGAAGAGGTAAAGAATTTTAAGAGCCCTGACTGATTGTCAAATAGACTTATTTGTGTTAAATTGCCTTTTTGCTTTTAAGATATTATCTGGAGGATTTTTATAAATGAAACAAGGAATACATCCTGATTATCAGGAGTGCACGGTCATATGTTCGTGCGGGAATATGTTTAAGACGAGATCTACCAAGAAGGAATTGAAGGTAGAGATATGTTCAAAGTGCCATCCGTTTTTCACCGGGAAGCAAAAGCTTATTGATAAGGGCGGAAGGGTAGAGAGATTTGAAAAGAGGTATGCCGCTGGCAAAGTAAAATGATGCGTGTATCGCTTTTGGCGCATACTCCTGAACCCGAGAGGTTCATTGCTTCAGCGGCGAGGCTCTGTTATTCCTCATCCGGCATTTCAGAATTAGCCTCAAATTTTTCTGATGAAGATATAAGACGTATTTTAAAGAAGATAATGGCATCCAGGCATTACAGTGCGCTTGAACATGCCTCGTTCACTTTTGGGATAGAGGGCATTTCCCGTGCGTGTTCTCATCAACTGGTCCGCCATCGGATTGCATCTTATAATCAGCAATCCCAACGTTACGTAAAGTACACATCTGATGCAGAGTACGTTATCCCGGACAGCATAGTAAAAGATGAAGAAGCCAAAAAGATCTTTCTGGGCAACTGGGATGCAGCTATCGGTGCATATAATGAACTCATATCCATGGGAGTATCTCAGGAGGATGCGCGTTATGTCCTTCCTAATGCATCAGCTACTAAGATAATTGTGACGATGAACGCACGCGAACTACTTCATTTTTTTGAGCTCAGGACGTGCCAGCGGGCGCAGTGGGAGATAAGGAGGTTGGCCAAGAAGATGCTTCTACTGGTGCTTGAGATATGCCCGACTATTTTTGCTGATAGCGGTCCATCCTGTTTCAGGGGGCCGTGCATGGAGGGTGAGATGCGCTGCGACGCGCCGCCCAAGAAGGAGACTTTTTTCAGGGATGAATAACAAAAATGATAGTACGATCTCGGTCGGAGGGCAGGCCGTCATAGAAGGAGTTATGATGCGCCGCGAGAACGACTTCGCAATTTCTGTCAGGAAGCCAAACGGTGAGATTGCAACCTCGCGCCTTGACTTTACATCCTATTTCAGGAAAGCCCCTAAGCTTAAGGTCGCGATCCTCAGGGGGTCCGTTGCACTTGTTGAAGCCATGGCAGTGGGCGTTAAAGCAATATCGCTTTCCGCTGCCCAGTCCACTGAAGGTGAGGTTGAGATCACGAAAAAAGATATGACGGTCGCGATGGTGTTTGCCGTTATTTTTGCAGTCGGTCTTTTCTTTGTGCTGCCTACGCTTCTGACCAGGCTTGTTGATGCTTACATTGGTTCCACCATACTTTATAACCTTATCGAGGGTGCTATAAGGATATTGATAATGATAGGTTACATCTGTGCGATATCAAACCTGAAGGATGTTCGCCGCATATTCCAGTATCATGGGGCTGAGCATAAGGTTATAAACTCTTATGAGGACGGAAAAGTACCGACTATGGAAAATGTAAAACAGAACTCCACTTTGCATTTGCGCTGCGGCACGAATTTTCTGCTGATTGTGATGGTTGTGAGCATTTTCGTATTCGCTTTTCTGGGAAGACCACCCTTATATTTAAGGATAATATCGCGAATACTGGTGATACCGCTAGTTGCCGGGATTTCATACGAGATCATCCGTTTTTCAGGAAGACATTATAAGAATAAGATTCTGCGGATTCTGATGTACCCCGGTCTTCTGCTGCAGAAGCTCACTACCCGTGAGCCGTCAGAGGATCAGATTGAGGTTGCGCTTGCTGCATTCAACAAGGTGATGACCGATGAGACTGCTTGAAAAGCTGCAGGGTTATGAAAAGAAATATCAGGAACTATCCGAGATGCTTGCTGATCCGAAGATATCAGGTGATGTTGAGAAGATAAAGGAATACTCCAAGCGCATGTCGGATCTTGAGGAGCTGGTCGCTGCGATCAGGCATTATAGAGAAGTGTTGAAGGAGATTGAGGATACGAAAGAGATGCTTCATTCAGAGGGTGATGAGGATCTGATTGAACTGGCAAAAAGCGAACTGGCAGAACTAAAGGAAAAAGAGCAAGAGATCGAATCGAAGATCAGTTTTTTGCTGATCCCGCAGGACCCCAACGATTCAAAGGATATCATAGTTGAGATCAGGGCTGGTACTGGCGGTGAGGAGGCAAGCCTATTTGCAGGTGATCTTTTCAGGATGTACTCGCGTTATGCTGAAAACCGTGGGTGGAAGACAAGCGTCCTATCAAGCAGCCCCTCGGAAAAAGGTGGTTTCAAAGAGGTAATATTTGAGGTAAAGAGTAAGAGGGCTTACTCAAGACTTAAGTTTGAATCCGGGGTTCACAGGGTACAGCGAGTGCCAGTAACGGAGGCACAGGGAAGGATCCATACATCTGCTGCAACAGTTGCAGTGTTGCCTGTGGCCGAGGAAGTGGAGGTAAAGATAAATCCAGATGACATAAGGATTGATATATATCGTTCGACTGGTCCTGGCGGACAGAGCGTGAATACCACTGATTCAGCGGTAAGAATTACGCATCTGCCTACCGGGATCGTTGTTTCCTGCCAGGATGAGAAGTCGCAACTGCAAAACAAAGAGCGAGCCATGCGCATACTTCGGTCACGGCTTTTTGACATGTACAATCAGCAGCAGCAGAAGGAGATTGCAGATACCAGAAAATCCCAGATAGGAACCGGCGATCGCAGCGAGAGGATAAGAACCTATAATTTTCCGCAGGGTCGTGTGACTGACCATCGCATTGGGTTGACCATTTACCGGCTTGATGAAGTGCTGAATGGGAATATTGATGAATTCGCAGATGCGCTGCTGGCAGCTGAACAGGCGGAGAAAATCAAGAACCTTGACCTTTGATAGTTTCACCTTAAATTCTGCCTTGAAATTGGCTAAAGATCTGTTGAAAGCCGCCGGGATCGATAACTTTAACCAGGAAGCAGAGATATTGGCTGCTTTTGCCTTTTCAATCCAGAGGGAAGAGCTGTATATGAATCCAGGGAGGCTGCTCTCTTCTTATGAAAGTGATATCTTCGAGAATATTTTAAAGGAAAGGCTCAACAATAATCCGCTTCAAAGGATAACAGGTGAGGCGAGTTTCCGCGGCCACAGAATCTGCGTGGGGGATGCTGTCTTCATACCCAGGCAGGAAACGGAAGGGCTCGTAGACCTGGTACTGCCAAGGGTCAGCAAGGGCAGCAGGATCATCGATGTAGGTTGCGGCAGTGGTTGTATTGCGATAAGCATTCTTAAGGAATCGGAAGCTGCGCTTGCGGTCGGGATGGATATTTCAAATGCAAGCATATTGACATCAAGATTGAATTCGATAATAAATCGGGTTGATAACCGCTTTGTTGGCCTGCACGCGGATTTAATGCGCATGAGTTTTGATCAGGTTAAAGCTTACCTTGAAAACGTCGTTGATGGGCTGAGCGTCGACGGATTTGACCTTGCAGTTTGCAACCCGCCGTATATTTCGCACGATCTTATTGAAGCACTTCAACCTGAAGTTCGCTATTTCGACCCGCATATAGCACTTGACGGAGGTTCAGATGGCCTTTTGTTCTATCGGATCCTGGCCCAGGGTATTTCAGGTTATCTAAAGGATGGATCTTATGTATTTCTTGAACTGGGTGACGGGCAGGCGGATGATGTGGTAAAAATTTTTTCCTCTTTTCCGCAGTTCCACGACTTTCGCGTCGAAAAGGATTTAAGTTCCAGGGAGAGATATCTTTATATGATGTATGGTTAAAATGCCAATGATAATTGATTTGACTGTCGAATTTGAGAGAGCCATTGCGATGTCAGCTGAGGTGATCAGAAAGGATGGAATCGTCCTGATACCGACGGAAACTGTGTACGGGCTCTCCTGCCGCTTTAACTCCGATCTGGCTATTGAGAGGGTCTCTAGAATAAAAGCACGAGAGATCGGAAAAAACTACATTGTGCTGATTTCAGCGCGTGGTCAGCTTGATGATCTGGGACTTATCATGAATAACAGTGCAAGGGTGTTAGCTGACGAGTTCTGGCCGGGGCCGCTGACCATGATTCTGCCTGACGGCAGGGGTGATGCGGTTGCCGTTAGACACAGCTCAGGTGTGTTTATTAAAAGTCTGATCGATAAAAGTGGTCCGATCGTTTCCACAAGTGCGAATTTGTCGGGAGGGAAGAGCCCGGCGGTCTTTTCTGAGATTGATATAGAAGTGCTTGAGAAGGTCGACCTGGCAGTTGATGGCGGCCCTCTACCGGGAGTCCCATCGACGATACTGGATATGCAGCAAGATGTGCCCAGGATTGTGCGGAAGGGCACCATCGATTTCAATGACATTATTTCAGTTTTGAAAAAGTCTGATAAATATATATAATTACGTTAGTTCTCAAGAGCTTTGGAGTTTGTGATGTCAGTGAACATAACTTTTGTATGCACGGGCAATACGTGCCGTAGTTTTATGGCCGAGGCCATTGCCCGGCATTTTATGAATGAAAAGTATCCTGCTTACAGGGATTACGTGAGGATTAGCTCGGCAGGCACTCTTGTTGAAGAAAAGAGTGAGGTATCTGAGATGGCGAGCCAGGCGCTTAAGGAGTCCGACATATTAATCCCGGATACGCAGCCTTCACTGATCAATCAGAAGATAATCGATGAATCCGATATACTGCTCGTGATGAGCATGAAGCACAAACAGCATGTCTGTAAAAGGTACAGGGATGCTTGTGATAAGAATTTTTTAATAAAGGCATTTGCAGCTATGGTTGACGATTTCGCAAACTCCTTGAAAGATGAGAGGACAGGAACCCTTTTTAATAAAAATGTTAACAGGAAATACCGGAATACGAGCAATGTTGCGCAGCTTCAGCGCGAGGGTAACCCTGCTCAAAGTAAGGAGACGGTAATAGAGGCAGAGGTAAGATCGCTGGCGAGGATTTACGCTCTTATCAACAGCAAGAAATTTAAACAGCTCGAGTCATCACTGGATGAAGACATAGCTCTGCAGGTCAAGTATGAGATTCCAGATCCTATTGGGATGGAATTAGACACGTATATTAGTGTTGTAAACGAGCTGACGACGGATATTGAGACCATTTTTGACTTCCTGTTTGCAGGGTGATCGAAGAGTTGGAAGCTAAGAAGATAGCGATCGGTGCGGATCACGCCGGATTCGAACTGAAAAATTTCCTGATCAGTTACCTGAAATCCAAAGGCTATGTGGTGAAGGACTTTGGCACCTTTTCAGCAGAAAGCACGGACTACCCACTTTTTGCTTATAAAGTTGCAAAGGCCGTGAGCAAGGGGGAGTATGACCGTGGTGTTCTGATCTGCACCACAGGTATCGGGATGTCCATCGTTGCCAATAAGGTTAATGGCATCAGGGCTGCGCTTGTAAATGATGTGGAGATGGCGCGTATTTCAAGGCTGCACAATAATGCGAATATCATATCACTTGGGACTAATTACGTGGATGCAAAACTTGGAGCAGAGATACTCGATATTTTTTTGAATACTGGCTTTGATGAAGGTGAAAGGCACCACAGAAGGGTTAATGAAATCAATATGATAGAAAATGGAGCAATTGATGCTGAAATATTTAAAGACAATCGACAGTGAAGTTTACAACATAATAAAGAATGAGATAAAGAGACAGCAGGCCTATATAGACCTTATCGCTTCGGAAAATTACACGCCTATCGCTGTCCTAGAGGCTCAGGGGTCAGTTCTCACAAATAAGTATGCGGAGGGATATCCAGGTGAGCGATTTTACGGCGGTTGTGATTTTGTTGATGATGTGGAAAACCTTGCGATAGAAAGGGCTAAAAAGCTGTTCGGCGCTGAGCACGTGAATGTGCAACCGCATGCTGGGTCACAGGCAAACATGGCTGTATATTTCTCTCAAATTAAACCAGGTGACGTGATTCTGGGTCAGGGTCTTAAACATGGTGGGCACCTGACGCACGGCGCAAAGGCGAGCTTCTCGGGCAAGCTCTTTAACTCCTGTGAATATGGAGTTGATAGAGAGACGGAAATGCTGGATTACGATGAGATTTTGCGGATTGCCAGGGAGTGCAGGCCAAAAATAATAATCAGTGGCTCGAGTTCTTACTCGCGAGAGATAGACTTCAAAAAGTTCAGAGAGATAGCGGATGAGGTGAGCGCCCTCCTGATGGCTGACATCGCACATATCGCTGGACTTGTTGTTGGAAAGGTGCATCAATCACCGATTCCGCATGCCCAGTTCGTTACAGGTACCACACATAAGACCATGCGAGGTCCACGCGGTGGAATAATCATGTGTGAGGAAAGGTTTGCTAACGATATTGACAGGGCAATATTCCCAGGAATTCAGGGAGGTCCATTAATGCACATCATTGCTGCCAAGGCAGTATCGTTTAAGTTGTGCATGCAGGACGACTTTAAACTGTATGCCCAAAAGATAGTGCAGAACGCCAGTGCTTTTGCCAGAAGCATGAAAGAACGGGGGTTCAGGATCATATCGGGCGGTACTGATAACCACATGTTTCTGGTTGATGTCTCCGTGAAGGGTTTAAATGGTAAGCAGGCAGAAGAAGCATTAAAGCACGTTGGCATAGTGTTAAATAAAAACGTAATCCCGTACGATACGCAAAATCCTCATCTTACAAGCGGTATAAGGATAGGGACGCCGGCTGTAACCACCCGGGGGATGTGCCCCGAGGAGATGGAAATCCTGGCGCAGGTCATCTCCGAGGTCTTGGTTGATGGTATAGATGAAAAAGCTATTGCGCGAAACAGCAAGAGGGTATCCGATCTAGCCGCTGGATTTCCGATTTACAGAGAACTCAATTGAAGGTCATAGAGATAAGACATCCGATAGTTTCGCATAAGCTAGCCATGATCCGAGATGTGAATACCGACACCAAGCAGTTCAGGGAACTTATCAAGGAGGTCTCCGGGATACTTGCTTATGAAGCGATGCGTAATCTACCGCAGGTATTAACAAAGGTGAAGACTCCGTTTATGGAAGTTGAGGTTGATAAGATAGACCTGAAGAAGATCGTCCTTGTCTCTGTTCTGCGCGCAGGAGCAGTAATGATCGAAGGCATACTTGAACTGCTGCCATCGCTTTCTGTTGGGCAAATAGGTCTGTATCGGGATGAGGAGACGCTCCAGCCGGTTGAATACTATGTGAAGTTGCCAAAAAACATCAATGGAGCAACTGTGTTCCTTATAGATCCCATGCTTGCGACCGGAGGCTCGGCTGCTGCAAGCCTTGATCTGATCAAGAAACATAACCCGAATACGATTACGCTTCTATCGATAATTTCGGCTCCCGAGGGCATTAAGAAGGTAAATGACCTGCATCCGGATGTGGAAATTTATACGTGCGCTGTTGACTCGCATCTGAATGAAATCGGTTATATTGTTCCTGGCCTCGGTGATGCGGGGGACAGGCTGTTTGGTACATGACATCGAACAACAGGCCAAGCTGGGACGACTATTTTAAAAAGATTACCGAGGAAGTAAAGACCAGGTCCACCTGTCTGCGGAGACAGGTCGGTGCAATCATAGTTCAGAACAAAAGGATTCTTGCCACGGGCTATAATGGGGCTCCGTCTGGCTTAAAACACTGTCTTGAGGTGGGTTGTCTGCGGGAGAAGCTGAGGATACCGAGCGGAGAGAGACAGGAGCTCTGCCGTGGTCTGCATGCAGAGCAGAATGCGATAATACAGGCTGCGCAGCACGGTGTGAGCATCTCGGGTGCGACAATTTATACGACCAATAAGCCGTGCGTTTCATGCACGAAGATGATAATCAATGCAGGTATCAAGGAGATAGTGTACCTGGAAGACTACAAGGATGACCTCGCAGATGAGCTCCTGCGCGAGGCGGACATCTTCGTAAGAAAGTAGTTTCCTTGTGTCGAAAATAATATTTATTTATAATTTCTTCGTTCCTTTGCTGCTCATGTCTCTAAGGGATGGATGTGGAATATAAGAAGAGCGTAATTATTACGATATATTCGTCGTTAATTCTGGTGTTTTTGCTTACCGTGTCATTTTTTTTAACCGGTAGTCTTCATATAGTCTACGCCATTGCGATTTCATACTCCCTTGCCGTGTTTAATTTCACTGCCGGCGTTTTTATTTCGGCTGCCATTTTGAGGTCAACCAGCATGCTGGCTAAAGCACTGATACCGCTGGAATTTTTTGTCAGGATGGCGCTGACAGGTGTTGTGTTCCTTTTAGTTCATGAGTATTTAGGACCCATTCTCTCGCTCTCGCTGATACTTTTTGCAGCGTTCATTTTTCTGTTAGTCCTTTCTTCGGCGCTCATTAATCTGATAATGAACAGGAGATCTCATCGAAGCCGTCTTGCTGGACAGGAGAAGTAGTTGGATATACTGGAAGAATTCTTCTTAAAAATCTATGTACCAATAAAGGTCTTCGGAATAGATGTTTCAATTACAAATCTGGTTGTCTGGATGTTTATCGCAACCTTCGGAGTGTTTTTGACCCTGTTTGTGCTATCTCGCAATATGAGGGTAGTACCGGATAAAAAGCAGACGTTTGTGGAATTCATTTATTATTTCATTGACAGGTCAGTCATCAAAATGGCGATCGGCAAGGGAGGGGAGAAGTGGCTGCCTTTTCTCGGAACAATTTTTATATTCATCTTAGCGAATAACATCATTGGTTTGATCCCACATTCTTACACCCCAACGAGCAATCCGATCGTGCCTGCAACGCTTGCCATAACCGTGTTTTTCACGATACAGATCACGAATATCAGGAAGAACGGTATACTTGGATATTTGAGGAGTTTTGTCCCGAAGGGTGTGCCGGCATGGATGTGGATAATTGTGATACCGATAGAGATAATAAGCTCAGTTGCAAAACCATTCTCGCTGCTCGTTCGTCTCACTGCGAACATGCTTGCCGGGCATATTGTTATCCTGGTTTTGATCTCGCTCATACTGCTATTTAAGAGCTATCTGATCGCGATACCTGTACTCCCTTTTACCGTTATTCTTTATGTATTTGAGATCTTTGTAGCTGGTCTACAGGCGTATATATTTACAATTTTATCAGCTGTTTATATTGGTGATGCAATTCACCCAAAACATTAGTTCAGGAGGAATATTTTATGGATGCACATGGATTTGCGCTACTTGCAGCCGGACTTGGAATTGGAATGGCTGGAATTGGAACGGGGATAGGAATCGGATTTCTGGTTGGCAAGTCGGTTGAGGGTATAGCGAGACAGCCTGAGGCATCAGGTCTGATACAGGGTGCTATGCTAATCGGTATCGGGTTTACCGAAGCGATTGCGCTTTATGCACTTGTCATCAGTTTTTTACTAATATTTACTACAGGATAATAAGAGGAGAAATTGGAAGCACTTGGGAAGATACTTAATCCTTTAACCAGTACCCTGTTCTGGCAGATCATCGCATTTATCATCCTATGGATTTTGCTCGCCAGGTTCGTGTTTAAACCCATCTCCAATATTATTAAGAAAAGGGAAGAAAAGATATCCGCATCCGTAAGTGAAGCTGATAAATTAAAGGAAAATGCTGAAAGTATGCTTGCGGAATATCGATTGAAGCTTGATGAAGCCCGGGTTGAAGCACAGACGATAGTCGAGCAGAGCAGGACGATTGGCGAGAACCTCAAAAGCGAACTGGTTGATAGGGCAAAAATGGAGTCATCGCAGATGATAGCTGAAGCCAAAAAGGAAATAGAGCGAGAGCGTGATAAGGCTCTTTCCAGTATTAAGGAAAATGTTGTCGATCTAACCCTGCTTGCCACTGAAAAGCTGATCGGCAAGGCTATGAAAGAAGAAGATCACCTGAGGCTTATCGAAGAGTCCATTGAGGAGGCCTCGAAGACTAAGTGAAAAAAGAGGACATAGCAGGCGCTTATGCACGGGCGATCGTTGACGTTGCTGAAGCAGAAGGGAAGATCTCCGAGATCGAAAAAGAGGTCGTTGTTTTAAAAAAAATTATATCCTCCAACTTTGAGGTGCGGGATTTCTTAGGGACTGAGAGTGTGAGCACGGAAAAGAAGGTGGAAGTGCTGGACAAAGCACTCAAGGGGAGGATATCTAACTTGCTTCTTGCCTTTATTGGATTTGTGGTGTTTGCTGGCAGGGCTAAGATAATTGGCGATATTTGCGATAAGTGCCTTGAGCTTTTATCAAAAGCGCACAATAAGGTCTTTGTGGAAGTCGTGTCAGCGGTCAAGCTTGATAGAAGCACAGTTGATAAGATTTCAGATTTTATTAACAGACGAACGAGCGCAATTCCTGTCATCAATGTTTTCATAGATAAGTCCGTAATTGGTGGTGTGATAATCAAGTATAATGGGACGGTGCTTGACCTGAGCTTGAGGAATAAATTAAAGGATATAAGAGAAAGCGTGGACCTCGAGGAGATTATTTAAATTGGATGATACGATTTTTGATGTCAATGAGATTACATCTGCGATCAGGGAACAGATTAAAAATGTCGATTTACACATGGAGGTAGAGCAGTTTGGAAGGGTTTTGGATGTTGGAGATGGTATCGCAAGGGTAGCCGGGCTCCCCAACGCCATGGCGGGTGAGATGCTTGAATTTCCGCACGAAATCTATGGTTTGGCCCTTAATCTGGAGGAGGACCAGATCGGCGTTGTAGTCATGAGTGATGTATCTGAGCTTCAAGAAAATGATGTAGTTAAGTGCACGGGCAGGATTTTAAGTGTACCGGTAGGCGAGGAGCTGCTGGGAAGGGTAGTTGACCCACTTGGTCGTCCGCTGGACGAAAAGGGGAGCATTACCACAAAGAGTTTCAGGCCCATCGATTTTCTGGCGCCAAGCGTGGTGGACAGGCAGCCCGTTAAGGAGCCGCTGCAGACAGGAATAAAGGCGATCGATTCAATGATCCCGATTGGGCGCGGCCAGCGTGAGTTGATAATCGGAGACAGAAGGACTGGGAAGTCAGTCATCTGTACCGATACGATATTAAACCAGAAGAACAAAGGTGTGTTTTGTATATATGTGGCGATTGGCCAGGAGGCTTCATATGTTGCCAGGGTAAAGCGGAAACTGGAAAGCATGGATGCTCTAGATTACACGATAATAGTCAATGCGTCAGCAAGCTTCCCGGCTACCCTTCAATATATTGCGCCGTATGCAGGGTGTGCCATGGGCGAGTACTTCATGTACAACGGCAAGCATGCGCTGGTCGTCTACGATGATCTATCAAAACATGCCATTGCCTACAGGCAGCTTTCGCTCCTGTTAAGGCGACCACCTGGGCGGGAGGCATATCCTGGTGATATATTTTATTTGCACTCGAGGCTTCTTGAGCGCGCAGCAAAGCTGTCCGATGAGCTCGGCGGAGGGTCTCTTACCGCACTGCCCATAATCGAGACCCAGCAGGGTGATGTCTCTTCTTATATCCCAACTAACGTCATATCCATTACGGATGGTCAGATATACCTTGAATCGGACCTTTTCTATGCAGGTGTTAGGCCGGCGGTAAACGTCGGAATCTCGGTCTCAAGGGTCGGCGGGAATGCTCAGATCAATGCGATGAAGAAGGTGGCAGGAAGGCTGCGTCTTGATCTTGCACAGTACCGTGAGCTGGAGGCATTCACCCAGTTCGGGACAGAGCTCGATAAGGCAACGCAGGATCAGCTTTCGCGCGGCGAAAGGATAGTGGAGGTTTTAAAACAGAAGTCAGATGAACCCATGCCGGTTGAAGATCAGGTGATGATACTCTACGCTGTGATCAGGGGTTATTTAGATGATCTGGATCTGAATAAGATAAAGGAATTTGAGAAAGAATTTATTAATTATATGCATCTTTCCCACCCGGATGTAAGCAGGTCAATATCTGAGACCAAGGATCTGTTACCTGAGGTAGAGGAACAACTGATAAAGGCCATTTTAAACTTTAAACGGTTATATGTAAGGTGATAAGTATTTGGCCAATATAAGGCTAATCAGGAGGCGCATCAAAGGCGTCCAGAGCACAATGCAAATCACGGGAGCAATGGAGATGGTCGCCTCTTCACGCATTAAACGTGCGAGAGAGAGGATGGAGGCGGCAAAGCCTTATGCTGATGAATTATTTGGAGTGCTTAAGGACCTTCTTGGCAGGGTTGAGAAGGCAAGTCACCCTCTACTTTACGAGCACGATCGGGTTAAAAATGTGCTAATTCTTGTGCTCACGGCCGACAGAGGACTTTGTGGAGCTTTTAATACTAACGTGATTCGTCTTGCAGAACAGGTGGCGCGCAAACATGAGGCCCAAAATATAGAAGTCAGTTATTATGTTTCCGGAAAGAAGGGGCTTCGTTATTTCAGGTTCAAGCGCCATGAGGTCGCCGCAAGCATGACCGGGATATCCGAGAGGCCTCCATTTGGTGAGATATACAAAATTTCGAGCTATCTGATTCAAAAATATACAGAGACGCAGTTTGACAAGGTATTCCTGGTGTTTAATAGGTTCATATCGATGGCTGAGAACAGGCCGACTTATCAGCAACTGCTGCCTATAAGTTTTGAGGCTATGGGTAGCGAGCGGGCAAAGAGCGGTGATCTCCAATTTTCATATGAACCAGGGCCCCAGGAGATATTTTTGCACCTGCTTCCGAATTTCATAAGCACAACCGTATATAATGCATTCCTTAACTCCGCAACGAGTGAGATCAGTGCAAGGCGCACGGCAATGAAGGCTGCCACGGATAATGCAGAAAACATGATATTTGAATTGCAGAAGCAATATAATAAAGCCCGACAGGCTCAGATCACAAAAGAGCTTTCGGAGATAATCTCGAGCAGTGAGGCTATTTCAAAGTACGGAAGATGAGGTTTAGATGAACGAAGGAAGGATAGTAAGGGTAATTGGACCTGTAATAGATGTAGAGTTTAATAAGGGTGAGCTGCCAGAGATCAATTATGCGCTCGAGGTCGAGGGTCAGGTCAATGGGATCGATGTGCATGTTGTGGCGGAGGTGGAGCAGCAAACAGGCAATAATCAGGTTCGTGCTGTAGCCATGTCCTCCACTGATGGAATAGTTCGCGGAATGAAAGTTATAAACACCGGCAAGCCGCTAATGATGCCGGTGGGCAAAGAAACACTCGGGAGGATATTTAACGTTGAGGGCAATCTGATCGACCACGGTGCTGCCATAGAATTTCAGAAATATTATCCACTCCACCGCGAAGCACCGAAGTTTGAGGAGTTAAAGACCTCAACTGAACAGTATGAGACTGGAATAAAGGTAATCGATCTGCTGGCGCCCTATGTTAAGGGCGGTAAGACAGGACTATTTGGCGGTGCAGGTGTTGGTAAGACAGTAATAATAATGGAGTTAATCCACAATATTGCAACTCACCACGGAGGATTCTCCGTGTTTTCTGGTGTCGGTGAGCGTACGCGTGAGGGCAATGACCTCTGGCTTGAGATGAAGCGCTCAGGAGTTCTGGATAAAACAGTCCTTGTTTATGGACAGATGAACGAACCACCTGGTGCGCGACTTCGTGTTGGACTTGCTGGTCTTGCAGTTGCAGAGTATTTCAGAGATGAGGAAAACCAGGATGTCCTGTTGTTCATAGATAACATATTCAGGTTCGTTCAGGCAGGTTCTGAGGTATCAGCGCTGTTAGGCCGTATGCCATCGGCGGTAGGATACCAGCCAACGCTCGGCACGGAGATGGGTGAGCTGCAGGAGAGGATTACATCGACCATTAGAGGATCGATAACATCCGTGCAGGCGATATTTGTTCCTGCCGATGACCTTACGGATCCTGCACCTGCGACGACGTTCAGCCACCTGGACGCTACCACAGTTCTATCAAGGAAGATTTTCGAGCAGGGGATATATCCAGCGGTTGATCCACTGGAATCAACTTCAAGGATTCTTGATCCACAGTATGTGGGGGAAGAGCATTATTTTATTGCGCGAAAGGTTCAGGAAATTCTGCAGCGCTACAGGGATCTCCAGGATATCATCGCAATACTCGGAGTCGATGAACTCTCTGAAGAGGATAAATTGATAGTAATGCGCGCAAGGAGGATTCAGAGGTTTCTCTCACAGCCTTTCTTTGTCGCAGAGGAGTTCACGGGAACTAAGGGCAGGTATGTACCGATAGCTGAGACGATAAAGGGTTTCAAGCAGATAATCGAAGGACAGCACGATGATCTTCCCGAGCAGGCTTTCTACATGGTGGGGGCGATTGAGGAGGTTGTTGAGCAAGCAGAGATGATAAAGAAGCGCGGTGAAGGTATTGGCTGAGACCCTGAGGATGATAATGGTAACTCCGGAGAGGGAGATATATAACGGCGAGGCAGCAATGGTCATTCTGCCCGCATTTTATGGTGAGATGGGGGTGCTTCCAAAGCATATGCCAGTTATGGTTGCGCTTCGCTGTGGTGAGGTAAGAATAAAAACCTCTGATGGGGTTAAATCTTATGTCGTCGATGGAGGTCTGGCTGAGGTAACAGGGAGGATGGTAAAAGTACTTGCCAACTTTGCCGAGGATATGAGTGAGGCGGATCCCGAACAGGCGAGCAGAAATATCGTTGAATTAGAGGGCCTTTTAGAGAATGCTGAATTAACTGGTTCAGAGCAGGACAGGATTAAGAATGAAATTCTTAAGTGCAAGACGGTGATTAAAATCTCAGAGAGGCGACACTAAAAAGGCTATAATATCTCAAATGAGGAAATATTTAATAGAAGGCGGTCACCGGCTGACCGGGACTGTTGAAATAAGCGGAGCTAAAAACTCCGCTTTAAAATTGTTAGCGGCATCAATAATGGGAGATGGGACGACAAGGTTATCGGGAATCCCCAGGATCTCAGATGTTCAGACGATGTGTGAGGTACTTGGTAACCTCGGGATCAGAATAAAGGAAGAAAAAAATGGAGACATCCTTATCAACCCATCAAGCCTGAAGAAATATGAAGCACCTTATGAGCTGGTCAGGCGAATGCGTGCCTCTATCCTTGTCATGGGACCGCTTCTTTCGCGCCTCGGCCGCGCCCGGATAGCCATGCCGGGTGGATGCAATATTGGGTCCCGTCAGATAGATTTGCATTTGAAAGGGCTGGCCTGTTTGGGTGCTGAGTTCAGTCTGGGGCACGGGTACATTGACGTTAATGCAAATAACGGCCTCAGGGGTGGTGAAGTTTATCTGGACTTCCCGAGTGTTGGTGCTACTGAAAATGTGCTGATGGCAGCAGTGATGGCGAAGGGGACGACAGTGGTCAGCAATGCAGCGCGCGAGCCGGAGATTTGCGATCTGGCCAACTTTTTGAATTCTATGGGTGCGCAGATAGAGGGCATAGGTACGAGCACGATCCAGATTGAGGGAGTCAAAGAGTTACACGGAACAGAGTACAGGGTGATACCGGATCGCATTGAGACGGGCACTTTAATCACAGCAACAGTGATCACTGGCGGTGATGTGTTGATCAAAAATACCCAGGCGAAGAACCTCGAAATCGTGATAAGCAAATATTCACATTGTGGTGTTGAATTCAACTATGCTGGAGATGAGTTAAGGGTTGTCTGCAACGGAAGGATTAAGCCTACCGACATATCAACACTCCCATATCCTGGGTTTCCTACGGATCTGCAAGCGATATCAGTGGCTCTACTTTCGTTAGCTGACGGTGTGAGCGTCATCACCGAAAATGTTTTTGATAACCGGTTTATGTATGTTGATGAATTGAACAGGATGGGGGCTAACATAAAAGTAAGGGGACACCAGGCCGCGATAATCGGAGTGGAAAAACTTTCATCAGCTCCGGTCAGGGCGACTGACCTTCGTGCTGGAGCTGCGCTGAGCATCGCTGCACTTGCAGCAGAGGGTGTCACTGAGATTTCTGATATTGAGCACATAGAACGCGGTTATGAGAATTTTGATGAGAAATTAAGCAGGCTTGGTGCCAGGATCAAAAGGGTAAAGTAGAAAGAAGGAGTGGGTTAATGGCAAAACACAGGATCGCGGTGATTGGGACAGGGTACGTTGGGCTTGTCAGCGGGGCCTGTTTCGCTGAACTCGAAAATGATGTTGTATGCATAGATATCGATGAGGATATTGTGAACAGGCTGAGAAATGGTGTTATTCCGATATATGAACCAGATTTGGAGGAACTGGTCAAAAAAAATATCGCAGAAGGAAGGCTCAGCTTTACCACCGACCTTGCGGAGGTGTCTGACGATGTTGAGATAATAGTTCTTGCTGTTGGTACCCCGCCCAGTTTTGATGGAGGTGCAGACCTTTCCCAGATATACAGTGCGGTGCAGAAGATAGCCGAGACCATTAAAGGGCATATGATAGTTGTAACCAAGAGCACGGTTCCCGTCAGCACCGGTGATATTTTAAAGAAGATTTTTTATGAATCCAAAAAGAATGACGCTGTCATGCATTATGTATCAAATCCTGAATTTCTGCGCGAGGGCTCGGCAATTAATGACTTCATGAAACCTGATAGAGTGGTCATAGGTGCCGATGATAAGGAGACCCTGGATATCATGGAGGATCTTTATAAACCGCTTGGATGTCCGATAATTAAAACAGATGTAAAGAGCGCAGAGATGATAAAGTATGCCTCAAACGCATTTTTAGCGACGAAGATCTCTTTTATTAATGAGATTGCAAATGTATGTGAGGAGGTAGGAGCTGATATAGATGTGGTTGCCTACGGGATGGGCACGGACTCAAGGATTGGCATGTCATTTTTAAGGGCCGGGATGGGATACGGGGGTTCCTGTTTTCCAAAAGATGTACAGGCATTAAAACAGTTAGCCGGAGTTACAGGTTATGCATTTCAGCTGCTTAACTCGGTGATTGAGGTTAATATATTACAGAAGAGCAGGATTCTCATTAAGATGAAGCGCAAACTGGGCGATCTCTACCGTGCAAATATCGGGATATGGGGTCTCTCTTTCAAACCTGATACTGATGACATGCGCGATGCTTCATCCCTGGTGCTTATAAAACTTCTTTTAAATGAGGGGGCTATTATAAAGGCTTACGATCCGATTGCAATGAACAGGTGCAGGAAAATTTTTAATAATATAACCTATTGCAGTGATCCCTATGAAGTTGCTAAGGATGCTGATGCCATAGTGCTTGCCACCGAGTGGAAATGCTTTCGGGATATGGATTACTCAAAAGTGAAAAAGTTGATGCGTCAACCAATAATTTTTGACGGGAGGAACGATCTGGACTATGCTGCGTTGAGGAAACTTGGTTTTTATTATGAGGGCATCGGACGCAGGTAAGATAGGTTTTAAAGTTGATTTGAGAAAGTATTGTCATGAGTGAGTCATTTGAATTTTTTATAAAATATATGCTTCCGTTCATTGGCGGCATTGTGCTAACGGCGGCTGTGATGCCACTTGTACGCTACATAGCCATTAAGAATAGGGCGTACAGAGATATTTCCAACGATGAATATGACCGTCATATTCACACCGATAACGTTCCGCGAATGGGTGGTGTCGGCCTCTATGTGGCCTTCTGGTTAATACTGATTCTTGCTAACGGGATAAACAGGCTCACCATCGGTATAATAGTTGGCAGCACCATAATCTTGCTTGCGGGTGTGTGGGATGACTTGAGGGAGCTTTCTGCCTGGAAGAAGTTCATCTGGCAGCTGGCTGCAGCAGGTGTGATCGTCGCATCGGGCTTGAGCATAAATACAATCAATAATCCTTTTGGTGGAGTTATTCAGCTAAATTCTTATGTAATACCTGTGATTAAAATAGGTGGTACCGTTTACAACCTAGCTCCTTTTGCTGATCTCTTTACCGTATTCTGGATTGTTGGAATGATAAACACCCTTAACTTCATCGACGGACTGGACGGCCTGGCAACCGGAATATCGACAATAGCTGCCTTTGTGCTTTTCGGGTTGGGTTTGGGCGTAGGTGGGAATTTCCTCTTCGGCTCGCTGCTCGCCATCATTCTTGCCGGGGTAACTATAGGCTTCCTGCCGTTTAACTATTATCCTGCGAAGATATTCCTGGGCGACTCAGGGGCGATGTTTTTAGGTTTCATGATAGGCGTGATATCAATCTTGAGCCGTGCAAAGGTGGCTACCACGCTGCTTGTGCTTGGCTTTCCGATACTCGATCTGGCGTGGGTTGCTCTTCGCAGACTGGTCCAGCGGAAGTCTCCATTTAAACCGGATAGGGGACATCTGCACCATCGCCTTCTGGATGCTGGACTCAACCAGCGACAGGCGGTCTTGCTTCTGTACTTCATCTGTGGAGCTTTTGGCATAGCATCGTTTTTTTTGAAAGGCAGCTATGAGGAGCTGGTGGCACTCATACTGCTCTTCCTTATGATGATGGCCCTGTCCATAACTCTTATAATTATCATTGCGCGCCGAAAACAACGCGAAGCCAACGGTAATATAAACCAGGCTTTTGATGGTGCCAACCCTGGCCTCAATTCTAATGGGAAAGATAAAAATCAGGATGTCCATGACGAGACCCCGGATAACGTCATAAGAATGATAAGAAAATAATTCATTGTAGAAATTTAAATAATTAATCTTATTTCAGAAATAAGAAGTTATAGTTATATAAAAAAAATATCGGGAAAATTATGATCCCAGAACAGGTTGCAGAATACCTTAAGTCAAAAAGAATTAGAATTCGTAGATATAGCCTCAAACAAATAGAGGAATTTATTAGAGAGGATCAGTTGGATGAGGAGACTATCGACAAAGCCAAAATACTTATTAAGGGGCTTAATAATAGAATAGATATCTGAAGGATGAATCCAACTCATGATTTATAATGATTAAAGGAACAGCAGAAAGAGTAATTGCTGAATCAGATAAGTTTATCGCCAGATTAAAGCAATATCTCAAAGACATTGGATTCTAGCGTCAGTTTTAATTGTTTCTTTTGGACTATGACAAGTAATTTATTTTGCAGGCCAAATACTTTTGATAAAGAAAACAAAAACCTTATCGCTGCAGTCATCAGTTTTTTCTTTTTCAGCCAGTGGTCAGAATCAGGCCCAAGTATCCTATCAAGCGCTGTTGACTCTTTCATTCTGGTTGTAAGCCTGAGACCGGCATTCTTCAGCGCGTAGTCGAGACTTCTAAGGTTGAAATAAAAAAGGTGGTGCTCGTCGTAAATCACTGATACCGGAAGCCTGAAATGTCCAAGTGTTATGCGGTAGCTCATGTTAGTCAGATATTTTATCAGCGAGTTCTCGTCGGGCGTTAGTATTAGCAGCAGCCCTGTGGGCTTCAGGATTCTTTCTGCTTCGAGTAAGAGCGAGGATGGATCCGGTACATGTTCTACCAGATCCCACATTGTTATCAAATCAAAGCTTTCATCTTCAAATCTGGCTTCTTCAAGAGTTCCATTGAAAATGTTTTCAAGCCCGAAAAGTTCCCTGGCCAATTTCACGAACTCCCCGCAGAGCTCAACTCCTGCAACATCCCAACCCTTAGTCCTCATCATGTCCAGGAAGACTCCGCTGGAACATCCGATATCCAATACCTTGCCCTTGGTACCTGAGTCAATGAGTGCAGTACCTCGATCGAAGATTTTGTATTCCCGGCTTCCCTTATAATCCCTTTTCATATGGACAAAGTATTTGGACTCCTGATAAAGAGGATCGTTGTAGTATTTTTTTTGATGCGCTGTTGAGGGAAGGGGATAAAGAAATTTTACGCTGCAATTTTTGCATTTGAGCAGGTCGTATTCTTTGCCTGATATCTTCCTGAGATCGTATAACTTTTTAGTTTTGTCAGACTGGCATATCGGACAGCGCAATCCTACGGTCCAAAATATACCCTAACTCTTGTATGAGTCGGGACTTCTTTTGAATAACTAAACCATAGAATTCCTTCGATAACCATGTCGAAGTTAACATTGTAGTAGCCGGGTTCATCAGGGGCTGACATGGGAATGAAGACATCTACACTTTCACCAGGCTTGACGTTGTGAAGCAGTTCGCCCCTTCCTGCGCCGTCAAACTGAGTCGAGCCAGGAGTTACCTTATCAAGATGATAGCCCAGTCTGACGGGGTTTGGACCTCCCGCATTCCAGGTGAAATCAGATGTGTTTTTGACAGTCGCTTTGACTATCGTCTCTTTACCACTTGGGATGTACTGAGGCATGTATATAGTGTATTCAGCTCCATATTTGGCATTATCATAATCCACTTCAACCACTTCTTCCGTAGTTACTTTCTCATCGCCCTTGGCACTTTTATTCTCATCTCCTTTGCCGGTTGTTTCCTCGGTTATTTCCTCCACGCCCGGCAATTCATTGCCACCGCAGCCAGAGGATATGATCAGAACAGAAGAGATCAATATCGCGATCAAACTTATTAGCGTAATGAACTTTTTCAATTATTCACTCCTTTTACCACGTCTTATTCTTAAAGTCTGCTCCAGTCAAAAATATTATATCAGCACCATTTTTTGATTTGAAACTATTTTGCACATCCGGGAAAAGAATTGCCTCTGGGAAGACCAAATGTAACTTTTTTGCTGCTTCCTCGAACTGAGTCCTGTAGATTATCATTGAGATTTCGTAGTCTTGCGAGACTGCATCGGCACTGCCGACGAAGGTGTATCCATAGCTTTTCAGCATCCTGGAGGCAACATCGATCGTGTTTTTATCTCCGCATCCGTTCTGGACTTCAACTTTTATCTGATTGTTCTCCTCACTGTATTCGGGTGGGTTTCTTACTTCAATAACCTTATTGTAGGTGGAGACTCTTGCGTCCGAGAACCACAGATAACCTTCTATCACCATGTCAAAATAGTAAATGTATGTGCCAGGTGTTGAAGGGGTAATGACGTCAATGCCTATGGTTACGCTCTCCTCAGAAGCAACGTCTCTTTTGGGTAATGGTCCACGTGGGCCATCATAAGTGATTAGCTTTCCGGTAATGTAATCATAGGTGTGATAGCTCAGATTTGTCACCTGTCCATAAGTGGCCCACCCGGTATGACCTGTATTTTTTACCGTTATCTGCACCGGTTTTTTCTGGTTGGTGAACATTGTCTTTGGAACTGTGCCATTGTCGTTGTATTCCGCTCCGTAACGTTCCGGAGGTCTTCCCTTCATAATGTTCTCCATCATTACAATGATGGTGTCGTAATCTGGAACCTCATACCAGATGCCATCCATTATCTCGGAATGCGCAGGAATAGTTACCATCTGAATATCCTCCGGGTTCATCTCTTTTATCAGCATGGCGTATTTAACTATCGTGTTCAGGTCCAGATCTGTCTGAGTATTTTCCTGCAGTAGTTTAAACAGTTCCGGGATCTTGTTTATCGTGGAAATGTTGAGGTGCTGCTTTATCATCTCTTTCAGGAAATTTTGCTGTCGTTTAATCCTTCCGTAGTCGGCGGTTATGGTTATCCTGGTTCTGACGTACGCAAGTGCCTGTTCTCCGTTCATGTGGTAGGTACCTACCGGGAAGTTTGCATTTGCCTTAGGGTCAATGAGCGGTTCGTCCACTGTTATATCAACTCCCCCTAACGCATCGACCAGCTTCTTAAATCCCTCGAAGTCAGCCTCAACGTAATGATTTACTTTTGTGTCCAGGAGTTCATTAACGGATTCGATAAGCAGTTCCTCTTCCCCCCATGCATATGCAGCGTTTATCTTATCTCGTCCATGCCCTGGTATTTTTACATAGGTGTCTCTGGGTATTGATATAAGGTAAGCCTTTTTTATTAAAGGATCGATCCTGAGGAACATTATTGTGTCGGTTCGACCGTAGCTGCTATCGTTTAACTCCTCCCTTATATCGTTCCCTACGACCAGGACGTTTATGGGATCGGTGGGAAGTTCGATTTCTGTGAGCGCCTCTTTTGCTGATTTTATTGAGGTGGTGCCGGAGACCTTAGCATTGAACTCGGTGGTTGCCTTATTCCAGCGATATGCATAATAATAGATAACGCCGCCGATTATTATTGCCAAAATTACAAAAATAATATACCAGTTTATATATTTAATCTTTTTCAGTCGCATTTAAACAAGTGTTATTAATAGATAAAATTACCATAAATTTAAATTGGAAGAATTTTATCATAAAAAGGTATTGCCAAAATGAAGTAGAAATAGGAATTGAGAAAAATGGCAAAACCAAAACACGTTAGAAAAAGGAAAGGCCGCGGCGCTTTTTGGGTTTTTGTGGCTCTGGTCATAATAGCTGTCCTGGCTGGTGTTTATTATTTATATTCAAGAGGATACTTTGGTGATGTTATCCGTGCATCCGGCACGGAGTCTCTAAGTGAGACAAACCTCGAGACCGACATCGATGCAAAGGAAACGGGTGTAGCCAGCTCTGCTGGCAGCGGTCAGAGTGTAAGTGAAACCGAGACAGCCACGTCGGGATCAGATCAACATCAGGAATCTACAGTGGCCGATTCTTCTGTTGACGTGGAAGAAGTTAAAGAGGAAACCAGCCAGGATGTGGAAAAACCTGTTGAAGAGAACATCTCCGTTCCCAACGAACTGGATATCAATATTTACTTCAGTAATGCTCAGGGGGAATTTCTGGTTGGCGAAAAAAGACATGTTGTAGGAGATGACATCATGGTCGCGGTTGCCAATGAGCTGATAAAAGGACCGACGCTTCCTGATATTTATCCGACGATCCCGGATGGAACAGTCGTCAGAAATGTAGAGATGGGATCTGGTGTCGCTTATGTCAATTTTTCCAGGGAGCTGGTCGTAAACCATGTGAAGGGAGCAGCTGCGGAGGCGATGATGGTTTACTCAATAGTAAATACTTTGACTGGAATACCGGGAATAAATGCTGTACAGATACTTGTTGAGGGAGTTAAGATCAAATCAATCGACGGACATATCGATATTTCAATGCCGCTTATAAGAAACGAATCCATTATCAAGAAATAGGTTCAGGAAATCAGTCCTTTAATCCTTTTTCCTCAAGCTCCTTATCCGCTATATCTACCATGTCCTTTGGCTTTTCCTGGTTGCTCAGTTCGACGAGTTCTTTGATCCCCTCTGTAAGTTTGACCTTTGGTTCAAAGCCAAACTCCCTTATCCTGGTGATGTCGGCGTAGCAGTGTCTGATGTCACCCTGCCTGAACTCACCCGCGATCTTCGGTTCGATATCCTTCCCCAGTGCCCTGGCCAGCTCTCCAGCAACATCCAGTATGCTGGTCCTCACGCCAGTCGCAACATTAAATGCCTCCCCCGCCATTTCGTCATTCTCAAGCGCAAGTATTATCCCTCTGACGATATCGCTTACATGTATGAAATCTCGTGACTGCATGCCGTCTTCGTAGATGAGTGGCGGGTTGTCATTTAAAAGTCGTGATAGGAATATGGCTATTGCGCCTGTGTAAGGGTTAGAGAGCGCCTGTCTTGGCCCATATACATTAAAGAACCGCAGCGCGACAACTGGTTGTTTATAGGCAAAACCGTAAGTCAGCGTCATCTCTTCCTGGTCTTTCTTTGAGATCGCGTAAAAAGAGGTGGGATACAGCGTCTTCTCTTCTGGTGTCGGTATCGGGACGGTATTTTTGCCACATTTCGGACATGTCACTTCCCAATGCCGTTCTTTTAACTGTGATAGCGGTCTTAGCTTCACGTCCACAACTCCACAATCCGCACAGGAGTAATGTCCTTCTCCGTATATGCTCATGGAGCTGGCTACTATCATTTTTTTTGGTTTGATATTTTTATTGATCAGCGTGTTAATGAGGTTAGCAGTCCCGAGTGTGTTCACATCCATGTAATATTTGACCTGGTACATTGATTGCCCAACACCGACGGCAGCCGCCAGGTTGATTATTGCGTCATAGCCATCTAATATCCTGGCAAGGAGATCTTCATCACGGATATCCCCAAAGATATATTTGGCATCTTCGTTAAGGTAATCAGGAATCTTCCCTCCGTGAACCTGATATTCCAGATTGTCAAGCACAGCGACCTTGTGGTCCTGTTTTATAAGTTCATCAACAAGGTGTGATCCGATGAACCCCGCTCCACCGGTTACTAAAATCTTCAAGGCAGTCCTTTCTAGTTTTTGAAAATTATACCAATTTAATTACAGAAATCGCTGGTAGAATTTCGAAATTTGAATTATTAAGTCAAATGGTTAGAATAAGCCCTGGGGATTGAGCATTGGAACTATTAAAAATGGAGAGGAGGCTTTGAATCGCTGATTATATTGATCCAAAAGAGATTATTCGAAGTTTTAGCGTTGAAAGTCTCTGTAAAAATGCTGAAAATTATTTTCATGTAATAGCATCTACATTGTCAAACCACTTTCCTCTTACTGGTAAACCCTTTTCGGACTTTATAACAGCACCCGACACGTGTTATAAGATTGGTTTGATCTTAGCTGGTTTAAAGTTAGGTAGGGCTATGAAAGTTTTGGACTTTGGTGCCGGCACATGCTGGTTATCAAGATACTTAAACCAGCTTGGATGCAGCACTATATCCGTAGATCCTTCAGAAACAGCCATATCGCTTGGTAAAAAGCTCTTTAATGACTTTCCTATATTAGGTGAGTTCATCGAAGAGCCTGAATTCTTGCTGTTTGACGGTCACAGGATAGAGGTTCCCAGCAATTCAGTGGACAGATGTATATGTTTTGATACTTTACACCATGTTCCGAATCAGGGAGAAGTGCTTAGCGAGATCTTCAGGGTACTGAAGCCAGGAGGTATAGCTGGTTTCAGTGAACCTGGAAGAATCCACTCAAGGCAGTCTCACTCGCAGAGTGAAATGCGCAATTATGGAGTTTTGGAGAACGACATATTTTTAGAGGAGATCTGGGAGATAGCTCATGCTGCTGGTTTTTCGGAGATCAGGATAACACCCCTTTGTACGAAAGAACCTGTGCTAAGTCTTGAAAATTATCTTGAAGTAATCCGGGAAAACGAAATTCCTGAGATCGTGAGGACTAATATTGTTGATAACATGTACAGTTCAGTGGTTTTCTTCTTGCAGAAAGGGCGTCTGATTTTGGACAGCAGGATACCCCAGGACCTTTCCTGTGAGATCTCGGCTCGACAAAATGAGTTAAATGCAAGGACAGGAGAACCGCTCAAGATTGGCCTGGTTATTAAAAATACCGGTAAATCAAGGTGGCTGGCTTCAAATATAAAGGATATTGGTAAGGTAAGGATTGGCATCCATCAATATGATTCCGCAGGGAGTCTTATTGATTTCAATTTTTATCGGTGTGATCTTGATGGGGATGTCGAGCCAGGTAAGAGGATTAAAAAGGTGATATATCCAGTTTTTGACAAGCCCGGGCGATATAGAGCCGCGATAGATCTGGTCTCTGAGTTTGTGGCCTGGTTTGAAACGCTGGGCGGCAAGCCCATCAACATTCATATATCAGTTGAATAGGAATATCTAATTTGGCTTTACAAAAATTTGAGATTTAAAGTTGATATTCGATTAGTAAAATATTAAAATGTAAAGCAATAAATTAAATTGCTTAGCAAATTATCATGGTCATCACAATTAAAGTTAGCAAAAAGAATCAGATAGTGGTTCCAAAGCAAGCGCGCAAGCTTCTGGATATAAAGCCAGGGAATGAACTCCTGGTTAAAATTAAGGAGGATCGGATAATACTAATCCCGAAGCCTAAGGATTTCACGAAATATATGGAAGGGCTACATAAGGAAATCTGGGAAGGGATTGATGCTGTTGAATATGTTAGAAGAGAACGGGAAGCTTGGCAGAAGTAAACGAGCTGCTGCATAGTTATAAAAAAATTGGAATCGATACAGCCATTTTTATATACCACTTCGAATCCAATCAAAAATATTTTCCCATCACAAGAATGATTTTAAAGCTTCTGGACTCAGGAAGCATTTCAGCTGTGACATCCGAGATAACAATTATGGAGATACTGGTCAGGCCCTTACAATTTGAGAAATTTGATGTGGCAGATGAGTATGAGACGCTGCTGGACAACTTTCCGAATTTGGAGATAAAGGCAATTGACCGAAAAGTTTCCAGGAGAGCTGCTGAGATCAGGGCAAAATATGATCTAAAACCTGCTGATGCAATTCAGGTTTCCACCGCGCTTGTAAATGGTGCAAATGCATTCATATCAAATGATTTATCTTTCAAAAAAGTTAATGAGCTGGACATTCTGTTATTGGAAGAGCTAATCCACGGTCTTGAGCAGTAAAGTTTGGCAATTATCCCTTAAATTGGTAAAATTCATTTGTTTTTTCAAACATGATTGACTGAATCTAACTGAAAGCTGGGAGTATTAATGAAAGGATTAATCTTGTGCGGGGGCAAAGGTACTCGACTTCGGCCTCTCACATACACGAGCTCAAAACAACTGATTCCGGTTGCCAATAAGCCGATCCTTTTTTACGGTCTTGACGCAATGAAGGAGGCGGGCATAACCGATATCGGAATTATCGTCATCAGCAAGGACAGCGATATCGTTGAATTCGTTGGGGACGGTAGTGATTGGGGTTTCAACATAACGTACATCGAGCAGCCCGAACCGCTGGGTCTCGCACATGCTGTACTGACGGCAGAGGACTACCTTGGGGATGATAATTTCGTGATGTACCTCGGAGATAACATAATCAAGGAAGGCTTCAAGGAGCTGGTCAACGAGTTCGTAAAAAATAAACCTAACACCCAGATACTTTTAGCGCATGTGCGTGACCCCGAGCGTTTTGGTGTTGCCGAGTTAAGGGACGGAAAGATCTCAAGACTTCTTGAGAAACCAAAGGTGCCGCCATCGGATTTAGCGCTTGTTGGTGTGTATATGTTTGATTCGAATATTTTTCAAGCTGCCAGAAGCATCAAACCCTCGGCAAGAGGTGAACTTGAGATAACTGATGCAATACAATTCTTAATCGATAACGGTAATACGGTTGTTCCATTTATCATAAATGGCTGGTGGAAGGACACCGGTAAGCTCGATGACCTGCTGGAGGCAAACAGGATAATACTGGATGATCTGAAGATCGAGATAAAGGGAGATGTTGATAGTGAATCTAAGTTAATCGGAAAGGTTAATATTGGTGAGGGGACCCGGGTAATAAAAAGCGTTATTCGGGGACCAGCAATTATTGGCAATGATGTAGTTATCAAAAACTCTTATGTTGGTCCGTTTACCTCAATATATCACAATTCTCAGATATTAAATTCAGAGGTGGAGCACAGCATCATACTTAATGGTGTGAAGTTATTGAACATACCTATCAGGGTTGAGGACAGCCTTTTGGGCAGGAACGTTGAGATCGTCAAATCAAGAGCTAAGCCAAAGACTTACAGGTTCATGCTTGGTGATAACAGCAGGGTTGACATCATTTAAAGATGGTCTGTCCCCTGTGAGAGAACTAATCTTGAGAGTTATTTTAAAGGCAACCTATATGGAGAGGAGTTTTAATTAATGATAGATGGAGTTAGGATTAAGCAGCTTAAAGTCATGCCCGATGAGCGGGGCTATGTGATGGAGATACTTCGATGCGATGACGATATCTATGAGAAGTTCGGCCAGACATACATCACGGCTTGCTACCCGGGCGTAATAAAGGGATGGCATTACCATAAGGTTCAGACCGACCACTTCACATGCATAATAGGAATGGTGAAGGTCGTGCTGTATGATGATCGTGATGGGTCTCCGACCAGAGGCGAGGCAAACGAATTTTTTATGGGGGAAAAGAATAACATTCTCTTGAAAATACCCAGAGGTGTGTTACACGGCTTCAAAGCAATCGGAAATGAGACTGCCGTAATAGTAAATGTACCCACCGAGCCTTATAACCGCGAAAACCCCGATGAATATCGCGTTCCATATGACTCGAAGGATATCCCCTATGACTGGGATATTAAGATGGGATGAAAACCACGGGCAAAAGAGTACTCGTAACAGGCGGTGCCGGTTTCATTGGGAGCAACTTCATCCATTACATCCTGAACAAGTACGATGACTATGAAATAGTAAATTTTGATAAGCTGACCTATGCTGGGAACCTGGAAAACCTTGCTGATATTCAGGATGATAAAAGGTACAGATTTATCAGAGGTGATATCTGCGATAGGGAAGCCGTAGCGGCTGCTATTAAAGATGCGGACATTGTGATCAACTTTGCTGCGGAATCGCACGTGGACAGGTCGATAGAGGACCCCGGCAGCTTTATACAGACCGATGTCTTCGGGACCTTTGTCCTGCTTGAAGCTTCGCGAAATAATGAAGTAAGTCTGTATGTTCAGATATCCACTGATGAGGTTTATGGCAGTATTGAGAACGGTTCGTTTAAAGAAACTGATCCCCTGAAGCCCAACAGTCCTTACTCTGCGAGCAAGGCGGGGGCTGATATGATCGTGAGGTCATTCAATAAGACCTACGGACTTCCCATTATAATTACGCGAAGTTCTAACAATTTTGGGCCAAATCAGTATCCCGAGAAGGTAATACCACTTTTCGTCACCAATTTGATCGATGATATACCCGTTCCTCTATATGGCGACGGGATGAACGTACGTGACTGGATATACATTGAGGATAACTGCGCCGGCATCGACTTTGCAATACATAAAGGAGAGCCGGGCGAGATATACAATATAGGCGGGGGAAATGAGCGTCCGAACATCTGGATAACCAGAAAGATTCTCGAGATAATGGGCAAGCCTGAGAGCATGATCAAATATGTGAAGGACAGACCCGGTCATGACAGGCGCTATTCGGTCAATTACGATAAGTTGAAATCGCTGGGATGGAATCCCAAATACGACTTTGAGTCTGCCCTGGAACGTACCGTCATGTGGTATCAGCAGAATGAGAAATGGTGGAGGAAGCTTAAAAGATGAGGAAAATTCTCATAACTGGAGTCAAGGGACAGTTGGGCACTGCTTTGAGCCCGCTCCTTGCGGCTGAATATGAGGTGTTCGGCTTTGATCTTGACCTTGACGTTGCAGATATAGATCGAGTTGTTCAAAAATTCAGGGAGATTAAGCCCGGTGTTGTCGTACACGCAGCGGCGATCACCAATGTCGATTACTGCGAAACCCACCCGGAGGATAATTACAGGGTGAACGCATTGGGCACAGAGAATGTCGCTATCGCCTCGCTGGATGTCGGAGCAGAGATGCTTTATGTAAGCACGGATTATGTCTTTGATGGAACAAAAAGGAGCCCCTACCTGGAGTTTGATGCGACGAACCCGATGAACCACTATGGTCGGGCAAAGTTGGCAGGTGAGAATTCTGTTAAAGGTCTTTTAAACAGATATTTTATAGTTCGCACCTCATGGTTGTATGGTAAGGGAGGGAAGAACTTCCCCAATGCCATCTTAAATAAAGCAAGGGAGACAGGAGCTCTAAGGGTGGTAAACGACCAGTTTGGCGCGCCTACCTACGCCCCCGATCTGTCTCAGTGCGTGAAAGCATTGATAGGAACCGAATATTTTGGCACGTACCATGCTACGAATGCCGGTGTATGCACCTGGTACGATTTCGCGGTTGAGTTAGTCAAGCATTCAGGAATGAAAAATGTGAAAGTTGAGCCAATCTCCTCAGAGGAGTACCCAAGCCCGACAAGGAGGCCCAGATACTCGGTGCTTGAGAATTTTTGTCTTAAAAACCGCAATGTATATGAGTTCAGACACTACTTAGATGGGATTAAGGACTTTTTACAGTAAAGATGATCTCAAAGTTCAGGGAACTTTTCAAATACAGGAATCTTTTAATAAACCTGACCAAAAAGGAATTAAAGGTTAAGTACAGGGGCTCAATCCTTGGATTTTTCTGGTCACTTTTAAACCCTATTTTGATGACGCTTGTGTATTCTTTCGTGTTTTCCGTTGTGATGAGGACTGGCATAAAGGAATTTGCTGTTTTTTTGATAAGCGCGCTGCTGCCCTGGAACTTCCTTGCTAACTCAATTAACCTCGGGGTCGGCAGCGTGGTCGGCAACAGTGCCCTGGTGAAGAAAATATATTTTCCACGTGAGATACTACCGCTTTCCATTATATTCTCAAACTTTGTCAACTTCATGCTTGAGCTGGTTGCACTTTTAATTTTCCTAGCCGTCATGCGCTACCCGTTCTATAAGATTCTTTATTACCTCCCTCTGGTGATCATTGTCCAGATATTTCTTGTAGTCGGGATGACACTCATAGTATCGAGCCTTAACGTAGTTTTCAGGGATATACAACACCTTGTCACGATATTCATGCTTGTCTGGTTCTTCGGGACACCGATAATCTATCCGATATCGATGGTGCCAAAGAATTTCCAGATATTGTTCATTGCTAACCCCATGAGCGTGATTACCATTTTTTACCGCAATATGTTCTACAGTGTTAAGTTTCCGGAGCTGATGCTTTTTCCATCACTCAGGTCGATATTAGTGGCAGTTGCTGTCAGTATTTTGATCTTTTTTGCGGGCTATTTCCTCTTCAAGCGGCTTGAGCCAAGGTTTGCGGAGGAAATCTAATGGAAGCGGCGGTCGTTTTAAGCAACGTTACGAAGAAATACCGCATAGTCCATGATAAAAACCCGAGTCTCAAGGAGACGATAATTCATTTGAGGAGAACCACACATGAGGACTTTCTTGCCCTTGATAACGTGAGTTTCAAGGTGCAGAAAGGTGAGACCTTTGGCATCATTGGACCAAACGGGTCTGGAAAGAGCACTGCCCTGAAACTTTTGTCGCGGATCATGCTGCCCACATCCGGCAAGATAGAGATAAACGGCACGGTATCCGCCCTTCTTGAGCTTGGAGCAGGTTTTCATCCTGATCTGACAGGTAAGGAGAATATCTACCTGAACGCGGCAATTCTGGGCCTTGACAGCAGGTTTGTGGCTGAGAGATTTGATGAAATAGTTGGATTCGCCGAGTTGGAGAAGTTTATCGATATGCCTGTTAAGAACTATTCTTCGGGAATGTACGTGCGCCTTGGATTTGCCATTGCTGTGAACGTAAACCCGGATATTTTGCTGGTGGATGAAGTCCTGACCGTGGGTGATCAGGCTTTTCAGGCGAAGTGCCTTACACGTATTTATGATTTTATGCGCAGCAGAAAGACCATAATAATAGTTTCCCATGATCTTGATATGATTTCAAATATATGCAATCGGGCACTTTTTCTCTATCAGGGCAAAAAGATAAAAGAAGCTGCTGCAGCAGAAGCGGTCAGGGAGTACAGGAGCTTCATTGAGGAAATGGAGCTCGAGAAGGAGCTTGCGGCATCAGGGGCAGTGCAGGCTTCGCAGATTCTGCAGAGCGCTGAGCGCTTTGGTTCTGGCGAAGCTGAGATATTTGATGTTCACCTCGAGGATATGAATGGCAGTAGCTCGACGCACTTCAGGTCAGGAGACGACGCTGCGATAGTCTTGAAGGTAAAATTTCATAAGGACGTCGATGACCCGATATTTGGAATAAGGATAACTAATGAGCTAAATATAAACACTTACGGGACGAACACCTATATTAAAGGAAAACGAACAGGAAAGTTTAAAAAGAATGAGGAACGGGAAATAATATTCAGACAGCCGCTTTCATTGATTAAGGGAAAATATTTTATCACGGCAGCGGTGAGTCACAGGGACGGGAAACGATATTATGATTGGCGTACAAACATCGCGGAGTTCACGGTGGTCGATGAAGAAAGCTCCGAAGGGGTTGCCAATCTAAACAGCGAGATCGTAATAAAATGACATTCTGGAGTTTTTGACGGGGATTTGAGATGAAGGATGAGATAATAGATAAATACACCAGTGAAATGCTATATCAGCTGTTGCTTGAGAATAAGGCTTTGGAGCGTGGGAAAGAACCTTCAGTGGGAAGGCTGGATGCAGCCACAAAAAGGGATCTGGAGCTCTTAGAGAGCGAATTAAAGCAGATTAGCGAGGTCCTTGCAACGAAGGGAGCAAGCTTCTGGAAAAGCGCAGGAAATCCTATAAAAAGGATTTACCGCAGAGCATTATATGTATTGTTCAGACCGCTAATTAACTCCCAGATCGAGGACACCTCATCCATATCGCGGGCATTAATTCATTTAAAAGATTATTCAAAGTCCTATATGGACCTGCGCGCCAAGGCGTTTGAGGTTGACTTCAACCGCAGTTTCATCAACCTGACCGAGGTCATAAGCAAGGTGTTTCATCCTCAGATCCAGAAGATATATGACCAGCAGATGGAGCTTATAAAAACAGTATCCAGCATGAAGGGTGGACTCGATGAAGCCAGATTTGCAATTGCTGATATCAAAAATAGGATGCTGCTTGCAGAAGGAAGTCACCCTCAGAGTCGGAATACCGGAACTGAAAGGGCTGAGAGCGGTATCTCTTCAGGCATGCCCGGAACAGATGGCATCCCATCTGGCATAAAAGACACTGGCGATTTTTATCTTGCTTTCGAGAATAAGTTCAGGGGAAACAGGGAAGAATTATTAAAGAAGTATTCAACATATAGCGATTATTTCGAAAAAGGACAGCAGATTATAGATTTGGGTTGCGGCAAAGGAGAATTCCTGGAAGCAATGTCAAAGAATGGGTTTGACGTCTATGGGATAGATGCAATGGAGGAAATGGTTGCTCAATGCACAAAATTGGGGTTAAGGGCTATTCGAAGTGATGTTTTTGAATACTTAAGAAATCAAAAAGATAATTCCATTGAGGCTGTCTATTGTGGGATGTTGATTGAACATCTAAGCTCTGATGACGTCGTAGATTTTCTCTCGCTTTTATCAAAGAAGTTGAAACATTCAGGTAGGCTGGTTATTGAAACAATAAATCCGGGTTCACTATCTGTAATTACGGGTTCGTTTGTAGCTGATCTGAGTCATAAGACACTGGTTCACAACAAAACGCTTGAGTTTATACTTGGGTTTTTTGGATTCAATGTGATAAAGACAGTTTTTTCCTCGCCAATCCCGGACGAGCAGAGGTTAAAGACATTTGAGCCGGACCAATTAGGTGGGGAAGCAGGCGAGCTAATGAAAATATTCAACAATAATTTCGTTATCATCGATAACTTTTTGTATAGTTTTCAGGATTACCTGATGATTAGTTCCAAGAATTGACTGAAAGGCTTGCGAAATCAACATTCTAATTTGCGGCGTCAAAACTCCCTTTATATATGGCGGCGCTGATCAGCAGATAAACTCATTGCAAACTGAACTCAGAAATAGGAGTTACAAAGTTGATTCAGTGACAATTCCGACCAACTATATTTCCATTTCTGAGATTATCAAAAGCTCTCTCATATGGAGGATGGTGAACTTCGACTCTTTTGAAGGAGTAAAAGTTGATCTGCTTATCGCTACAAAATTTCCATCCTATTATGCAAGACATCCAAACAAGGTTGTATGGCTGACGCACCAGCTCCGCCAGATATACGATCTTGAGGATTCTGAGTACGGGATAAAAGGTGGGGAAGAGATCGAGAAAGAGAAGGCGATAATAAGAAAGCTGGATTCCAAATTTCTAAAAGAAGCCAAGAGAATATTTACCATTTCAAAAAATGTATCGAATAGATTAAAAAAATATAACAACCTGGAATCAGAAACACTTTATCCACCCCCGAAATTCAACCACCAGGAGTCAGATGTGATTTATGGTGATTTCATATTGAGCGTCGGCAGGTTGGACCCTTTAAAAAGATACGGCGCCTTGATAAACGCGATTCCATATTTTGATGCTAACATCAAATGTTATATTGCAGGAACAGGGAGGGAAGAGGATCAATTAAAAAAGCAAGCCGCAGCACTTGGAGTTTCGGATAGGGTAAAATTCCTGGGCTTTGTTAGCGATGAGGAGTTAAAGAACCTTTACAAGCAGTGCCTTGCTGTCTATTTCGCTCCGTTGGATGAGGATTACGGGTATATAACGGTTGAAACCATGAATTTCAGGAAACCTGTCATTACGCTTTCCGACTCAGGAGGGGTCAAGGAGTTTGTAACGCATGGCGAATCAGGGCTGATATCATCCGAAGAACCGCGGGATATTGCAGAGCAGGTAAATAATCTGTATAAAAATGCGGATTTTGCAGCTAAACTTGGCATTCAAGCGCAAAAAAGTGTTGCCTATATATGCTGGGATTATGTCATTAACAAGCTTTTAGGAGTTGTTTGATTGAGATTTTCGCTAATTTCGCCTTATGAAAAATTGGATCAGAAAATTTTGGGAATTTTTGACGCAATTGGTGATCTGACAATTTTTACATGGGGCATGCCGGAAATAGAAATTGTTTACAGCGATATAGAAGGCAAACATCATGTTTCATCCATGCCTTTAGAAAAATATGACCATATAGCGAGTATTTATCCGTTTGACTGCGATGTAATTGCCATCGGCAATGAGCCTGCTTTTGATGAATCAATTCGATTTTTTGAGAAAGCGAAAGGTAAAAATACGATATTTTTTATTAATTACGATGATCTTAACTTTTATTCGCTATACCGGGGTATAGGTGGGATGCAGAACATCGATGAAATTATGGCTCTTTCTATTTTGGATTTTGGAATATATGGCAAGAAATTAATACAGATTGTTAAGGACAATGAATCAGAGGAGGTCGCAAAAGAATTATTAGAGGAAATTTCATTGATGAATTACTTATTAAAGTATTCAGCCGGCTGTCTGGTTACAAATAATGTTCTGTATAATGACATAGTTAATTCGATAAATTCTCATGTTGAGAATAGCAGCGAATCATATTTACCAGGTGGGATTTTTGCTTTGGATGAGAATACAGCAGTAAACTTGAAGAGCTGGTTAATAGATGAAGAGCATAGGTTTGATAGGTATAGGGATGATTTTATGGGCTTTCAATTTATTATTAAAGAAATTATTTCTGTTCTAGACCAGAAGGAATATCAGGATATGTTAACCAATGGGGTTATCAGAGATATGGTCAGAGATACCATGGAGCTTCTTCAAGAATGATGAGAATAGCCATGGCTGCAAAGGGTCTTTTCCCATATAGACTTGGAGGACTTGAAAAATTCACAGCTTTTCTTGCTAACGCACTTGTTGATGAAGGAGCATATGTTGAAGTTATCGCACCTATTGGGAAACCGCTATGTGGTGGCTTTGAGCCAAAATACCGTGAAATTAATATAGATTGGCCTTCAATAAAACCTCATAAATTAGCCTATTATATCTTTTCTAAAAAAGTAAGGGATTATATTGCTAAATCCGATTTTGATATTGCCTATGGGCAAGGTTCTTCATTGTGGACTTATGTGGATGTCAAAAAAATACCATGCATATATAACACACATGGAATGCAGGAATATAACGACCCTCGCATGTTAAAAAGGCTTGAAAAGCCATTTCATCTAGTTTTTAACAGGAAAATTGCAAGGAAATCTGATGCCATAATTTCGCTTGGTGGCACATTAACAGATGAAATTATCAAGTTTTTAAAGGTAAGACGTGAAAAGGTTCATATCATCCCAAATGCTGTTGACCTGGAACTTATTGATGGGTTCAGGCCCAAAAATTTAAAAAGGGGAAAGAATAGTTTTCTATTTGTTGGCAATGTTTCGTATTACAAGGGAGTAATTGATTTAGTTAATGCATTTAAGGTGTTGGATTCAAAGGTAGAATTAAACATAATTGGAGCTGGAGATCTTCTTAACGCGTTAAAGAGAGAAAATAAAGACACTCGCATAAATTTTCTTGGAAAAGTAGCAGATCAAAATAAACTTTTTGAGTTTTACTGGTTATCTGATGCTTTTGTTTACCCCTCTCTTTTTGAGGGAATGCCAACAGCAGCAATAGAGGCCATGGCCTGTGGTCTTCCAATAATTTCTACTAATATCGGTGGCCTTCCCGATTTAGTTGATGGCAGAAATGGTTTGATTGTTCCACCAGGGAACCCAAAAATATTTGCAGAGGCTGTAAGAAAATACATATCCTTACCTGAAGAGGAAAAAGAAGGAATGCGAACAGCCTCAAGGCAAAAGGTCGAGGACAGGTTTACCTGGCAAAAAGTCGCGGCCCAGACCATGGATCTGATAAACAAGCTTGTTGGCAATAAATATTAAATGAGAATTTTACGCATAGTTTATGATTATCCTCCGCCGTTCCTTGGCTTGAATCCGGGGATATTTGAAATAACCAATGCTCAGCTGAAACTCGGACATCAAATTGAGTTATGGTGCGGAGGGTGGCCACGAAAGAAGAAAATTTCAAGTAGTATTTTAATTAAGGCGATACCTGACGAAAAACACAGATCCAATCTCAAAGTAAAGCAATTTCCTGCTGCTGTTCCAATATTTGATATTTATCTGGTTACCGTCCCCGCTGTCTTTTTATGCCTGCTATTAAGATCAAAAACAATTGTAAACAATTTTGATGTAATTCACTGTCATGGTAATTTGGCAATTGCTTTTATTTTAGCCCGAAAAATTACAAGACTTAAAAACATGAAATTTGTTTTCCACCTGCATGTCACTGCTGCAGGCAGGGAAGAAAAAGCATTAAAAAACAAAGAAAAAGTAGGGTTCTTTGATAAATATTTTAGATGGTATCTTCATAAATACTCTGACATGCTGGGCTGTGCAGATGCCGATGCAATTTTATGTTCAAGCTCGTCGGTGAAACAAGAAGCCAAAAAGTTCTGTAATGCAAAATCCAATAAACTTTTCGTAATCAATAATGGCGTTAATTGCGATATTTTCAGACCTGGCGTTGAAAGCAAAAGAAAAGATTTGGGCTTTTCAAATAATAACTGCGTAATTATGAGCGTGGGAACTTTAAGCCAGAGAAAAGGTACACTCAACTTGATAAAATCGCTTTTGTTTCTGCCAAAACAATATTATCTATTGCTGGCTGGAAGAGGCAATGATGAGTTTTTAAAATTTATAAGATCTGAAGTAATATTCCTTGGTCTTATGGGCAGAGTGTATCTTGCGGGCTCTGTTGATTACTTTGATCTTGCTTCTTATTATAAAAGTGCGGATATCTTTGTCTTGCCATCATCTTATGAAGGCTTCCCCAAAGTCATACTCGAAGCACTTGCTTGTGAATTACCTGTTTTAACTTCAAAATCATTTAATGTAGAACCAGATTTTAAAAAATTTTTAAACTATCTCCCCTCGACTGAACCCCGGGATATCGCGAAAGAGGTTGTGCACATTTTAAATGAGCAGATTAAACCTGATGCGGAAAAGTTAAGAGATAGTTATTCCTGGGAAGCAATCGCTTCAAAAATCGATAATATATATGCCAAATTAATCAAATGAAATGCAACTTAGGGATGTTTCAAATCTGATTACTATGGCATCATTTTTGATGAAGTAATAGGTACTCTAAGTGGCAGTCAATTGTATATTTTGACTCCTTCTGAGGCGGCTGCATTAAGTAGCTTTTTGTCGTAAGTAAGAAGTTTTGCGTTATTTTCAATAGCATGATACAGGTAAGATGAGTCATAGAAAGTGAGGCTGTGCTTCTTTGTGAGCCTGGTTGTAGCCACCAGGCTCTCTTCGGTTTGATAAAAAATTTCTATGTTGGTAAGCAACAGGCTTCTTAAGTTATTAGTTAAAAGTGTCTCATTTTGTATTCTAAACTGCATAATGTTGATTGTTTCGAAGTATATTAATTCAGGTGCACAGAGAGCTATCTTGTGGTTCAGATGCTCTTCTCTTGCCTTAAGGGCCAGATCGTTGTTTTCCTCATCTTGCCGGAAGAACCATTTTAGAACCGCCGAAGAGTCAATAATGACAAATTCTCTTAAGCCTGCCCCTTCTTTTTGTGGTGATGGGGTTCGCATTATCTTGAATCCCTTATTTTCCTGATCTCCTCAACAGGGTCCCAGTCGACCTTGCCGTATTTTTTTCTGAATTCATCCTGTATTCTTATCGCTTCTGCGATTTCGGCTCTTCTTTTTTCCAGGGCTCTTTGTTCCTTTATCTCCTCCATGTAGTGCTCGGTGGCCTCTCTTATGAATTGGCTTCGGTTTATCTTTTCTTCCCTGATGAACTCATCGAGCTTCTTCAGGTAATCGTTGGGCAGCGTAATGTTTATTTTTTCCATTTCCATCACCAGAGTAATTATAATTTGTAGGTATAAATTGTCAATATCATTGATATGTATTTCGCTGGCCGGTGGATATGAATACGTTCGTTAAAAAATGTTTTGTGTTATATACTTTTAGCGCCAATGAGAAGTTTACGCATAGTTTATGACTATCCTTCACCGTTTCTGATATTAAACCCCGGTATCTTTGAGATAACCAGTGTGCCATGGGGGCATGATGCCTGATGGTGAGCGTTGAAAGTGAATAATTTCGATTACAATCGAAACTATTGTCAAGAAGGTAACACCGTGTTATGATATTTCTGAAATCAGATTTCAGAAAGGAGCGGAAATGTCAAATCCGGAGATCCAGAGTCTTGATCTTATTTTGCGAGAAAGGCGACAGATCACGTTGCCGGCAGAGCTTTGCGAGAAGCTGGGGCTTCAAGTGGGTGACCGTTTAGAGGTACATTTTGATGGTGATACCTTGGTGATTAAGCCTAAAAAGGCTCTTGCCCTGCGGGCACTACGGGAAATTCAGGCTGCCTTTGCTGCCTCTGGGCTTACAGAAAAGGAGCTCCAGGAAGGCGGGCGAAAGATAAGAGAAGAGATCTTTAAGGAGCGCTATGCCCAAAAAGTTCCGCGTCTTTCTTGACGCCAACGTTATCTTCTCAGCTCTCTACTCCTCCAAAGGAGTCCCCAATGCCATCCTGGAGGCATATGTGGAGGGAAAGATAGAGGTAGTGATTTCCCACCAGGTTCTTGCGGAGACCATCTTAAATATTCAGAGGAAAAAGCCTGATCTTTTACCCAACCTCTATTTCTTTCTCCAACAAGCTCCTTTCGAGATCCAGCCGGACCCCTCGGTTGAAGATATAGCCCGCTGGGCAAAAGTGATTAACCCTCCAGATACCCCTATCCTGGCAGCGGCTATTGCTGCTGGACCTGACTTTTTAGTTACGGGCAACACGCAACACTTTACCCCAGAGGTAGCCAAGAAAGCCAAGTTACGGATTCTCACTCCGGCCCAATTTATTCAAACCTATCTCCAACTTAAAGATTTTTGATTATGGGAAAATACCCAGATATTTTGAAAACCCTAATGGAGAAGAGCCTATGTCAAGAAAACTTGACACTAACAAGAATAATACAACGTTAAACAAGATATTTAATAACGTTAATAACGCCAATAAAAAAATCTCAAAAACAATTGCAAATACTATTGGGCATATATTGAATAACCAAATTGTTGTAGTATAATTGGTAGTATAAATAATATTACCAAAAGGATGATGAAATAGATGTATTTAAATAATGATAAGACTGCTAAATTTTCAATTACTTTACCAAAAGAGCTTGCCAATGAAGTAAGGCTTACTGTTCCAAAGAGGCGAGTTAGTGCATTTTTTGCAGAAGCTATTAAAAGATATATGTCACAATATAAGCAAAAAGTTGCTTTAGAAAAAGGATTTGGAGCTTGGTCAAGCGAAAATCATCCTGAACTCAAAACTCCAGAAGATACGGTAATTTATGTTCGCCGTTTACGGGAAGCATATAGGGAACGTTTAACTGATCACTAAAGTGTGAGATAAGGAATATGCAATTTCAAGGCGTTTCATGCATTCTGGATACTGATATTATTATTGATTATCTAAGAAAGTATGAATATACGAAGTATTTAATGGATCGTTGGTCTAAGCAAGGGTTATTGGCAGTTAGCACTCTGACGTATGTTGAAATTTATCAAGGAACGCGACCAGAAGAAAAGGAAAATACGCAATTACTTTTAAATGGACTTACTCCAATTCCATTGGATGTGAGCATAGCTAAAATAGCTGGTGAACTATTGTGTAATCTACGATCACAAGGTCTTACTATAGGCATTGCAGATGCAATAATCGGGGCGACAGCTTTATTTCTTTCAGTTCCTCTAATTACAAACAACATAGAACATTATCCTTTTCCCGATCTATGGGTGATCAAAGGTATGGAAGCTTGAAAAGTCTAAATCTACCCTTAATGCTATAAAATCGACTTTTTTGTGTTAAAATCCGAACGTTTAAATCGGCATAATACATGAATATTCTTGTCATACACGAAGTCAATTGGAAGAAAAAGGTAGTTCTTGAATTTCATGAATTTCCTGAAATTCTGTCAAAGTATGGGCATAATGTCACTGTGCTTGACTTTGAAGAGAATTGGACGCGTGAGAAGTGGTGGGATATCGGCTATTTCAGGACATATGTAGAGAAAGGAATCTGCAGGGTTTATCCTGATGGGGAAATTGATCTTGTCAGGGCACCACATCTTAAGGTTTATATTCTAGATAGAATTTTTTCTGTAATAACGCATTTTTTTGTAATCCCAACAGTTATAAAGAATAGAAATATTGAAGCCATTTTTTTATATTCAGCACCGACAAACGGTTTTTCAACAATCTTCTGGGCACGTCGATATAAGATACCAGTAATATTCAGATCAATTGACAAACTCCACAGGATGCGTCACCCATTTTTAAGACTGCCAGTTTATAGATCTGAGCAGTATGTCTTTAGGAATTCGGATAGGGTACTAGCACTTACACCAAAGCTGAAAGAATATGCAATCTCACTTGGCGCAGACCCCAGTAAAGTCGAAGTCCTTCTACCTGGGCTAAACACAAATCTTTTTAAACCAGAGGGCAGCGCAAAAGGTAGATTAACTGAAAAATCAAGGCGCTTGCTAGACAGCCTGGGTTTTAAACCAGACGACAGGATAATAGTGTTCATCGGGACATTTTTTGATTTTTCGGGGGTAGACGATGTCCTTGAGGATTTTAATCAGATTAAAAAAGCCATTCCAGATGCAAAACTTCTCTATGTTGGTGATGGACCACTGAGAAATAAACTTGATGAGTTCATCAGTAAGAATGGGCTTGAAAATGATGTAAAAATCACTGGTTTTGTTGATTTTAAAATGGTTTCCAGCTACATTAATCTGGCACAGGTTGGGATAATCCCTTTTAAATTATGGGATGTGACTGCTGAGATTATGCCAACCAAGATTCTTCAATACCTTGCGTGTGGTCTTCCAGTAGTTTCCACTCCACTTCCTGGTTTAATGGATGTCATAGAAGGGGAAGAACAGGGTGTTATATATGCACAGCAAGGTGATGAATATATAAGGGCACTTATCAATATCATATCAGATGAAAAAATGGCACAAAAAATTGGACAAAACGGTTTAAAATATGTTGTTGAAAATCACAGCTGGGAATCATCCACTAAAAGATTGGAAAATATCCTGCTTGAGGAAGTTAATAGAAAGAAAGGTTAGGTATGAAAATCTTAATAACCGGCGGGCTTGGCGCAGTTGGAGCTCCCCTTGCAGATGAATTAAGGAAGAGGCGGAATGAAGTATTGGTCTGTGACCTGGTTCATTCTGGGGGACCAAACTATATAAGATGTGATGTCTCCAGATACAGACAACTGGAAGGTCTGTTTGAAGGGAATAAATTTGGTTATGTATATCATTTGGCAGCGGAATTTGGAAGAAATAACGGTGAGGACTTCTATGAAAACCTCTGGATGACCAATGCAGTGGGTACTAAAAACATGCTGAAAATGCAGGAGAAACACGATTTTAAAATGATTTTTGCAAGCAGCTCTGAAGTGTATGGAGACTATACAGGATTGATGTCTGAGGATGTGCTGGATAGATATCCGATAAAACAGATGAACGACTATGCCATAACAAAGTGGGTCAATGAGCTGCAAGTATTGAATTCCGCGCAAAGGCATGGTACTAAGACCGTGCGCGTAAGGCTTTTTAACACATATGGACCGGGTGAGGAATACAGCGAATACAGAAGCGTGGCATGCGTGTTTTGTTACAGAGCGCTTCACGATATGCCATATACTGTTTATTTAAAGCATCACAGGCAGTCCACATATATCGTTGACTGTATAAATACTCTTGCCAACATCGTCGATAACTTTAAAGCAGGCGAGGTCTACAACATCGCGGGTGAAGAATATCATGATATCAAGTACCTATCTGATCTGATACTGGATTATTTAGGGAAAGACGATTCAAATGTAATATATACTGAAGTAGAACCATACAATACGATTAACAAAAAAGCAGATACGACGAAAGCAAAAAAAGACCTGAAACACAATCCCAAGGTTGCACTTAAAGAAGGCATTCCCATCACAATAGAGTGGATGCGCAAGCGTTATAACATTTGATATGAATAACCAGATAAAATTAAAATTACTCATCTTCTTTGGCACGCGCCCTGAAGCCATTAAGATGGCGCCCATTATCCATAAAATCAAGAACTCGGATTATCCTGTAGAACAGAAGATCGTGGTAACTGCCCAGCATCGTGACATGCTGGATCAGGTCCTTGAAGTTTTTGAGATAGAGCCGGATTATGATCTGAATATAATGCAGGCTGAGCAGACGCTTTCAGATATCACTGGAAGGGCTATTGACAAATTTGAGTCAGTAATTGATGCAGTAAATCCTGATATGGTATTGGTACAGGGAGATACAACCACAGCTTTCGTCGGGGGGCTTGTAGCTTATTATCATAAGATACCAGTAGGTCATGTCGAGGCTGGGCTCAGATCTTTTGATAAATTTAATCCTTTCCCAGAAGAGATAAACCGAAGGCTCATCAGCGTGGTCAGCGATCTGCATTTTGTGCCAACCCATGTTGCGAAAGCAAACCTCCTCAATGAAGGCATAAACTCCGAATACATCTTCATAACAGGTAACACGGTCATTGATGCATTGTTGATTGCATCAAATAAGGATTTAAAAGTCCAGGACTGGATAGAAAATATTGATAAATCAAGGCGAACTATTCTTTTAACAACGCACAGACGGGAGAATATTGGTCAGGAGATGGAGAATATTTTCAAAGCTGTGCGTGAAATTGTTCTTTCACATGCTGATGTTACAGTAGTCTATCCAATGCATAAAAATCCTAAAGTTAGAGAACTTGCCCATAAATATCTGGATAAAATTGAAGGGGTAATCCTTACTAATCCATTGAATTACGGTGATCTTATAAGTGTATTAAAAAGGTGTTATATTGTGCTGACTGACTCCGGGGGCATACAGGAAGAGGCTCCGACGTTTGGTAAACCAGTTTTGGTTTTAAGAAAAGTGACTGAACGTCCAGAAGGAGTCAGGGCTGGTGTGGCTAAGGTAGTTGGCACTGACTATCGAAATATACTTTCTGAGGTTTCAAAACTTTTGGGGGATGATCTCGAATATCAAAAATTTTCGAGATCAGCTAACCCCTATGGAGACGGGAAAGCTTCGCAAAGATTGTTGGAAGCTGTGCTATATTATTTTAATGTAACAAAAGAAAGACCCTTGGATTTTGAACCTTAGCAAGGTGGACTTTTTCTGATGAGATTCAGTATATTGAAAGGTAGATCATGAAAACAATTGTTGTCATAGGTACCGGATATGTTGGTCTTCCGGCAGCAATATTGCTTGCTAAGGCAGGCTACAGGGTTATCGGTGTGGATATCGATGAGAAGATAGTGGAAGCCATCAACAATGGTGTGCTTCATATAGATGAAGCTGAGTTACAAAAGTTAATGATCGAACCAGAAGTTCGCAAGAACTTGATAGCCCGCAAAGAACCTTGCAAGGCGGATATCTTTATCATTGCAGTGCCCACCCCGCTTGATGACAGGAAGAAAATTTGCGATATGAGCTTTGTAATTTCAGCAATTGAATCGATAATTCCCTATATTGCGAAGGGTAACCTTGTAATTGTCGAGTCAACCATACCTCCGCTTACCTGTCGGGATGTGATAACTCCGATGCTTGAAAAGGCAACAGGACTGAAAGTTGGAGGGGAGATTTTACTATGCCATTGTCCCGAACGCATTCTCCCGGGCGATATATTTAAGGAAATTATAAATAACGACAGGATCATCGGTGGTGTAAACTATGAATCCTCTGAAGCAGCCAGGGAGATTTATGCCTCTTTTGTTAAGGGCAATCTTTACCTGACAGATGATGTGACTGCCGAACTTTGCAAGCTTATGGAAAATACTTACCGCGATGTCAATATTGCGCTTTCAAATGAATTCGCTGCAGTTGCTGAGGGTTTGGGCATAAGCGTCAAGGAAGCAATCGAACTCTCAAATAAACACCCCAGAGTTAATATACTCAGCCCCGGAATAGGAGTAGGAGGCCATTGTATACCGATAGATCCGTGGTTCATAAAAGAGGTTGATCCTGAAAACACTACCCTGATAATGACAGCAAGAAAGATCAATGATGGTATGCCTGCTAAAATAGCAGCAAAAATACGAAAAGCGGTCAAGGATATTGCTAAGCCCAAGATAGTTGCGCTTGGAGCATCTTACAAGCCAAATACTTATGATTTGCGTGAGAGCCCAGCGCTTGAGGTAATAAAAATGCTCAGAGAGGATGGATATGATGTCACCCATTATGACCCGCTTGTCGAGGGCATGGAATACCACAGCATAGAAGAAGCAGCAGATGGTGCGGACTGCCTTGTTCTGCTTGTTGAGCATTCAAAGATACTAAATGACCTTGAAGAGCATAAAGAACAGGTCAAGCAAAAAATGAGAGGCGACCTGATCTTGCGATTTTATCATTAGCAATAGATGAAAATACTTCAGGTAACTCCATATTATTCCCCTTCCTTTGCCTATGGTGGGCCACCGCGGGTTGTGCAGGGATTATCAGAAGAGTTAGTAAGACTTGGTCATGAAGTGACCGTATACGCGACAGATTCACTTGATAGTTCCAGGAGGATCAATATTGGTGAGCTCTCAGGCAATCAGGATGGCGTCAGCGTGCGTTATTTCAGAAACCTGTGCAACAAATTAGCTTATAATCAAAGAGTTTTTATCAGCCAGCCTTTAAACAGAGCATTAAAAGAAGACATATCAGATTTTGACATCATTCACCTTCATGAGTACCGCACATTTCTATCAGTTTACGTTATGCGGGAATGTCTCCGTCATAAGAAACCCTATGTTATATGTGCTCACGGTTCGCTTTTGCCATTCTTTCAGAAAAAGTTACTGAAAAATGCTTTTGATCTTTTCTGGGGGAGGAAGGTTCTTGAAAGAGCATCTGCATATATCGCTGTGTCAAAAGCAGAAGCAGATCAGTACGTTAAGATGAAAATGGACGGTTCCAAAATCAAAGTAATTTATAACGGATTTGATTTTAAACCCTTTGAAAAACTGCCGGAGGTTGGCAGCTTCAGGAGGAAACATTTGCTTGGCGATTCTCCATTTATACTCTTTGTCGGAAGAGTGAATAAAATCAAGGGAATAGATTTCTTACTGGAAGCATTTGCCAGAGCAAGGAGTGAGATAGCAGATCTGAAATTGATCATGACCGGCACCGATGATGGTTATCTAAGAGAAGTTTTTGGCATGGTCGAAAAATTTTCCTTGAATGATAATTTCAGATTTATAGGTCAGCTTACAGAGGTGGAGAAATTGGAAGCACTTGTGGACAGCAACCTGTTTGCATATCCATCGAGATATGAGGTGTTTGGGCTTGCTCCGGTTGAGGCGCTCGCCTGCAGCATTCCGGCGATTATTTCAAAAAACTCAGGTCTTGCTGAAATTCTTAAGGGAATCGACTATGGACTTATTATTGAACCAGGAAATACTGATGAAATCAGTAAAATGATCATAAATATCATAAAAGAACCATTTATTTACAAAAAGATGGCTGCTAAGGCTTTGGGCGTTCTTAAAAGAACGATCAGTTTTGAGCAGATAGCCAGGCAGACAGAAACTCTTTATGGAAAGGTATTAGCTTAGGTGTGCGGCATCTGCGGTGAGTTAATTCTTAATAATAAAGATGCAAGAGTTGATCCACATGTTCTCGTAAAGATGCGCGACACGATGTCACACCGCGGTCCGGATGGATTTGGGCTCTGGATTTCAGAGGACGGCAAAGTCGGATTTGGGCACAGGAGGTTATCAATCATAGACCTATCGCCAGCGGCGGCGCAACCAATGTGCAATGAAGACAAGACCATCTGGATTACCTATAACGGTGAGATATATAACCATTTAAAGATCAGAAAGGAACTTGAATCTCATAACCATATTTATAAGTCCCATTCAGACACCGAAACTTTAATACATGCTTATGAACAATGGGGAATTGATTTTATACATCGACTTGAGGGTATGTTTGCATTTGCTCTCTGGGATTCTCGCAATAAGTCTCTTTATCTGGTTCGAGACAGGATAGGAGTGAAACCGCTTTACTGGTGCGAGATCAATGGAAAGTTGCTTTTTGCCTCAGAAATAAAAGCCATTCTTGCCCATCCAGATGTGCATAAAGACGTTAACCTGGAGGGTTTATATCATTACCTGACCTTTTCGGTAGCTCCGGCTCCTCTTACTCTATTTAAGGACATTTACAAGATCTCTGCAGGACACTATGTTAAGTACACTTTAGGCTCTAAACCCAGAGATTTCCAATACTGGGATGCCATATTTCCTCAATCCGGCAGTACCGCAATTTACTGGGAGGGAAAGAATCTTCCCCAAACAGGCTCATCTCAATATCTTGATGAGGATTACTGCATCTCAAATATCAGAAAATTGTTTAATGAGTCAGTTGAAAAGCGCATGATGTCGGACGTGCCATTTGGCGTATTTCTTTCGGGCGGAGTGGATTCAAGCTCCAATGTGGCAGTGATGAGCAGGCTCATGAACCAGCCTGTGCGCACTTTTTCCATCGGGATTAAGGGTCAGGATTCATATAATGAATTTCTATATGCACGCAAGATTGCTAAGCTCTTCGGGACGGACCACCACGAAGTGGAAATAGATGATGATGATTTCCTGAATTTCTTTGAAGATATGCCCAGCTACCAGGATGAGCCGCTCTCAGATCCTGTCTGCGTACCGCTTTATTATGTCTCAAAGCTGGCGAGGCGAAACAATACCATAGTCATGCAGGTAGGGGAGGGAAGTGATGAGATTTTTTCAGGATATGATGAATATGTTCGCCTATATAATTTCTATAAGAATAGATGGTCAACTTTTATGCATTTATCCCCCCGGCTTCGCCTGCTTGCGTATGATCTTTGTGGCCCATTTCTTGATCCGACCAAACGAGATGTGCTTTACCGGGCTGCGGTGAATCATGAGCTTTTCTGGGGTGGTTCGATCGCCTTCTCTGAAAGGGAAAAATCAAAACTCCTTGCATTTAATCATGATAAAAGCTGGCATTCTTATGATATCGTCAAGCCATATTACGACAGGATTCGTAATTCAAGGATGAGTGAAAATAACGCGATAAAACCTGATGGGGGGAAAGAAAAAAGCTCAGAGGTCGATTACCTTACTCAGATGATATATATCGAGTTAAAGATCCGCCTGCCAGAGCTTCTTTTGATGCGAGTCGATAAAATGGGCATGGCAAACTCAATTGAAGCTCGTGTTCCCTTCCTTGACCCAAAACTGGTTGAATTTGCTCTGAACATACCTCCTGGATTAAAGATTAAAAATAATACCGGAAAGTACATATTCAAACGTGCAGCTCTGGATGTCCTTCCTTCGGAAGTGATTGACCGCAAAAAGATGGGCTTCTGCGGCTCTTCTGCAAACATGCTAACTCCCAATATTTTTAATAAAGTTAAAGACGATATCGCGAGGAATTTAACTAAAAGTGGTTTGTTTAATCAAAATGCGATTAATGAAAATCTTAAGCAATTTAAATCAAAGCCTGATATCATGAGCTACCGAGTCTGGAACCTGCTCAACCTCTCCCTCTGGCTCAAATACTACTTTTAAACGGCTGAGAAATTTCACATACTTTGTCTGAATATGCGGGGAGCGATCTAGATAAAGCGACGGAAATAAGACTGCACGTTCATCTTTACCTATCATTTCTGTACTATTTTTTATAGTATTAACAATTGTTGAAATTTGTTACATATTTGTTCGAAGGTCAAAACGTATTATTAATGCAGAAAATAACACAAAGATAGCCACTGAAATGATCATTGACCATTTAAATAAGATGAAGCGTGAAACGATAATTGCTACTGGATATGGGAACCCAGAGTTTTATGGGCAAAAAAATGTTTATAAAGCATTTGAGAATGCATTAAAGCAAAAAGATAAAAGAATTTGTGTAATATTAGGTAAGTTCCCACACTCAGAAAAATATAAGAGAGAAGATAACCCATTCTGTAAATTAGCTAAAATGTACCCCAATTTGTATGTGCGGGAACTTCAAAATACAGAATATTTGCAACCCCATTTTAGGATAATAGATAACAGAGACGTTTGGTTAGAATCAGATCACATTAAAGATTGCGACAAAAGAACCTTTTCATACTATCCTAATGATCTATTTCTGATTAGAAAGCTAAGAAAGCTATATTCTAAGTGGTTAGATAAAGATTGATAGAGATTTATGCACTGTTTGGCGAACAAAAGCAATGAAATACGCTGTAATTTTTTTCTTACATTTGTTGATATGGGGGGTATTGTTTATAGTGCTTTCAATGGTGTTAGTTATGAAGCAATAAATGAATGCTATTTTGTAAATTCTTTACAGATCTCTATTTATACTTTCTCACTTATCCTACCGTGATATGATGGTATAAGACGCCATGTTTGTGAGGGTAGCTCATTCGAATGGCAGGAGATACATGCGTTTGATCGAAACTTACAGGGACGGAGGGAGCATAAGACAACGGGAGATC